>SDBU01000207.1_pt1 | contig 83530 bp, 175 predicted proteins | sample 2277071 | NCBI WGS metagenome assembly SDBU01 (sample SAMN10397929, study PRJNA504765) | marine sediment metagenome | isolation source: marine sediment core GS08_GC12, 126 cmbsf | place: Arctic Ocean: Gakkel Ridge, Loki's castle | collected 2008
ATTTTATCCTTCCGGTTTATATTCAGTTAATAAATTTTTATATCTTCCATCTCTGATACCTTCCGCAAGAGTCAAATTCTTGTCAATCAACATATAAGGCAGAAAAACATCTTCAATCTTGACCATACCCGAGGCAATGATAGAAAATTGTAGTTTTACCCTGTCTGCATTTATGACCTATTCCTATTATCATTTTTCTCCTTTTAAATCTTTTGGTAATTTAAAATCAGGGGGAGTTACTATAGTTTTTTTCTCTTCTGGTTGAGGATATTTTTTTAAATGTTTTTCTACTTCTTTGATTACAAATCTAAGAATCAAATTTTTATCTAATCCATCATATGCACTTTTAATTATAGAAAGAGCTAATCGAGGATCACAATCATAATCAAGTTCTACTCTACCATCCTTTTTTGCTGTTAAAGTAATCTTAATTTCTTCTTTTAAAGGCATTTATTATCTCCTTGTTATATTTTATAAAACCTTAACAATTGAATTTTTTTAATAAAAACAAAACTAATATACTGTATACCACAATCTATTCCATATATATCAATTTTAACTGGTTCAAAATCAATATTTTTAAACCGATTTAATATTTCCTGAATACTATATGCTTCATCGACTATTTGAAGTTTAAGAGGGTATTCTTTTTCTATATACTCTTGATATTTTCCATAAGGTATATTTAAATAAATAGTTGTAATATTTTTAGATGAGAGTTTTAAATTCTCAAATAAAAAACCTATTCTTTTTCTTGGGATATGTTCCATTATATCAATAAGACAAATCACATTATATTCTTTGTTGGGGTTTAATAATTCTGTAATATCTTGAATAATATATTGGATATTAGGATGTAGAGAATTTTCTTTTGCGAACTTAATAAGATTTGATGCTATATCTATTCCAATTACATTTGCTCCTAATTCGGCTATATATTTTGTAGTTATTCCTGTTCCACAACCTAAATCAAGAACATCAAAACCTTTTTTAATTATTTGTTTTAAATCTTGTTTAATTTTAACATGTCTGAAATTTACTCTCTTATGGTCTTTTTTTAAATGGGAGAGAAAATTATTATAATATTCTTTTATTTGTTCCATTGTAAAATATTTTTTATTTGTTTTATTTGGTTTTGTAATACCCATCCTTTATCTATAATATAACTTCTATATGATTGAGAAAAGCATCCTGATTTTAATATCATATTAACACCTTCATTTATAGAACTAAATAACCATTGAGTAGGATATAGTTCTCTTGCACCAGGAAAATTGTGAATAATTGGTTTAGTGCCACAAGCTATAGCCTCCAAAATACTGGAAGGATGCCCTTCATGAATGCTTGTCGAGAGAAGATAATTTTTATCTTGCATCCAACTATTTATATCTTTTACCCAATTATAAAAAATTACATTGTTTACAATATCTAATTCTTTAATTGTATAATCCAAATAAATTTTATATTCCCAATCTTGTAATGAACCAGCAACATGTAATTTATATTTCGAATTATTATTAGATAAAATTTTAATAATTTGTAGTGCTAATCCTAAATTTTTTCTTATATTAATATAACCAAGATAGGCTATATTATATCCATCTGATTTTTCTTGGAACCGATATTTGTTCAAATCTAATCCAGGATAATTTATTTCGAATTTTACTTTATTTTCAATTCTTGGGTGGAGTTTTTTAAATAATTCTTTTATGTGAAAAGCAACAAATATTAATATATCAACATTGTCCCAATTAATCTTTCGAGGCATAGGTGTAAATACTTCGTATCTATGTAATCTTATTATAACTTTTTTATTAATTATTTTCTGCGAATTAGTTCCTATAACTGCGGCTTCATTACAAAATTCAAACCAAACTATATCCGCCCAACTAATAGCCTTATCAATAGTTGAATTATTTTCAACAAGAAAACATTTAATTTCATAATCATTTGTTAAATTATTTATTATATCGTGAATAAAATTGTCAAGTCCCTTTATGCACACAAAAGCTAATTTTTTACGATTCATTTCTTATAATAATAATAATAAATAAGTTGTTTAACTATTTTATATCTTTTAAGTGCAGAAACATAATATTTACATATATTAAGTTCCTTACCAATTTCTTTATTACTTTTCCCTTCCACAACCTTCTTGGCTACTTTTTCGTATAATTCTTTATTTCTTTTTCTTATATACATCTGCATCAAAAAGTATAGGTACAATTATTTTCTTTTTAGGTTTTTGAAGTTTTAAAAAATTCGTATCTTTCCAAGCTTTTTCTATATTACTTTCATGTGTTTTCCAAATATAAAATTTACACTGTCTACAAAACATTATGCTATAATCCTCTGTTGCCCACATTTCTCTATATGGTGCTTTTACATAACATTGAGGACATACTGTATGTAAAGTTTCAATGTAATGACATAACCCATCAATCCAAGTAGGATCTCCCTCAAATCCAGGTAGAATAGTATGAGTTGTCCCTAAAGTAGGATTATAAACTTTATCTCTAGGTAGATTTCTCTTCCAAATACTTTTTGTGAAAAGCAATGTAGGTTTAGTGCCTATTTTGAACTTATTTCTGTCAAGTTTTTTAATCATATTATTTTTTCTCCTCCAAATTCAAAACATTCTCTAAGTTTTTTACAAACAACTTTTTAACCCACATTTGATGAAAAGTATCATATTGTTTCCACTTAAACCAAGCAATATCATTACTTGGTGCTCCCTGATAAACAACAAGTTTTGTATCTTTTAATTCTAAATAATTTAACTTATATCTTTGAATTGTTTCTGGGTCTTTTAAGAAAGAAATAATTTTCTCTTTTTTCTTTTTAAATTCTTCAATAGTCTGGTCAAAGATAGAATGTAATTTTTCTTCTTTAAGTTTTTTAACTTCTGAAGGTTCTAGTTTATCTATAGGTTTTTCTAATTCGTCAAAATTAAAGTCAAATTCATTCATTATTACTCCTTTTTATTTAAAAATAATCACATAACCAATTAATTATTTGGCAAAATTACTATTACTTTCCTCATCTTCCCTTTCTTCTCTTGTCATTTTATCCTCTCTTCACACAAAGGTAAGTGCATTGAGTTTATATTTTCATGTTCAAATTTCATAAGAGCAAATAAAAAAGCATCTTTTATTTCACCAGTAGCTAATTTTGTCTCAAACTTTAAACGATAAAACATATTTACAAGTGTCCTAAATTCGGCATCATTCTCATATCTTTTTTCTACTCCTTTTTTATTGCTCAATCCTCGAAACATTATTTTCTTTTATTATTTTTATAACACTTCTAAACCTATTTTGAAAATCATCATTGTGAGATATTATAAATTTCTGCCCTATTATACTTTCTAACAAAAGTAAAATTTCATCATCTCCGCTCTTATCTACACCATCTAATATTTCATCTATTAACATAAAATCAAATTTTACACTTCCTCGCTTCAATGCAATATCTCTTAATGCTAATCCCGTACAAATTGCAACCCTTATACTTGCCCCCTTTGAAAAAGTTGAGAAATTTCTTACATAACCAGCACTATCAATAACTTCGGGTTTAAATTCAATCTTATATTTATTTTCATCTTTTTTTGCAGATTTCTTAAGTTTCATTAAATCCATATTTGTTTGCAATCCACATTTCAGTTTTCTTAAGTACTTATTTACAGTCTCTTGAAATTCAGGAAGAAAAGTCTCAATTTTCCATCTTCTAATAGTGGGATAACAATCTTCTAAGATTGAATAATCAGATACTATTTTCTCTTTTGATTTTAAATCCTGTTTAATTTTTTGCAATTGTTTTTCTTCTTCTTCCCTTACTTTTTTAAGAGAAAGACATTTACCAATTTCTCTATCTGCATCGCTTATCTCTTGTTTTAAATCATTTTTAATTTGAAATGCTTTATCCATATCAAAACTAAATCCAGAGGTCTTATCAATAAGTTTTTGTTGTTCTATTTTTAGTGTATTTTCTTGGGTTTCATATTCCTCAAATCTAATCTTTTCTTTTTCTTTTAATTCAATTAAATCTTTTTCTATAATATCTAACTTATAAGTTTCATTATTTATATAATCAATCTCAAATAATAACTTTTTTACACCGCTATTTACTTCTTTAGTTTTATCAATAATTGAGGATAATTCTGTCCTTTTTAAATCATATTTTGTATATTTTTTTTCAAACCCGTCCTTCTCTTCTACAAGAATTTTAATCTTTTTATACGCCTCATCTTTATCAAGTTTTTGCAACCCAACACCAGAATTATACATCAACGATGTCTTACATTCAGGACAATCCATTGACTCTTTTAACATTGATTTATAAAGTTCAATATTTTGCAATTTTTCTCTAAATAAATTCCAATTTTTCTCTCGTTTGTTATTATTTCTTTCTAATTCTCTTTCCCTTTCATCAATTATAATATCTAAATCACCAAACTGGGGAATTTTAGATAATTCAGATTCTATTTCTTTTTTTCTTCGTTGTAAATTTTCTAACTTTTCAATCTCTTCTTCTTTCTGTTTGTATGTATTCTTTAAAAGTTCAAAGTATTGTATCTTATTTTTCTTTAATGATATTATTTCATCTTCTATTCCATCCAATCTTTTTCGTGCTTCAAAAGTTTCTTTTGCTTCTTCAATCTTTTCTTCAATTTCTTTTAATTCTTTTACTTTTTGTTCTTTTAATTTATTTTCATCTTTTATTTGATTCTCAATTTCATTAAAACTAAACATCCCTGTTAGTTCATTTTGAGCACTCTGAACAAGCATTGTAATGCTATCCGTTTCTTTCTGTAAATCTTTTCTTTTTTTCATTGCTACTTTATACGCTTTTTCAAGTTTATCAAGATTTAAAAACCTCGAAACTAATTTCATTCTATCTTCAGAGGTTGTTTGTTTACTTGCAAAACTTTTAAGTAAATCTACAGAAAAATAAGTTGTATTCAAGAAATCATTATAATATTCTTTATTCTCTAGAGAAATTCCTAAATATTCAAGTAAAGCATTCTGTGTTATTGTATTAGTTGATTTTGGATGGTCGTCTGAACCATTTACCCAATATTCTAAAGAATCAATCTTGCCTCTTTTTCTATTAATTCTTAAACTTTCTCCATTATTTATCATAGAAAATTCAACCTCACACTGGCTGGTACCTGCCTTAATAATATCATCAACAGATTCACTAATAGGAATTTTACCAAATAAAGCAAAAGAAATAGCATCAAAAAGTGCGGTTTTTCCTGATTCGTTTGAGTCGTTTCCTTCGCTATCTCTATTTTCTCCCAATATAAGAATGTTATTATTTCCAAAATCAGTAAAAGAAATTTTTGTATCTACAAAGGATTTAAAGTTTTTAATTTTTAGGTTCTGTAATTGCATTTATTTTACCTCAATTATTTCTATATAATATATCCGTTCTCTTGGGATTATTACTTTGCTAACTATTGTTTTATTAGTACAAGATGTTTCTTTTGCTATAAAAATTTTCTCTTCAAAAACTACATAATTACTTTGTAAAGAAATATAATCACATTCAATTATTTTCTCCCAATACTCTCCTATAATTAAATTAATCATTCTTACTTTATATTTCATCTTCTTCTCCTTTTAAAATAACAGTAAAATCTTTACTTGAAATGGGGAATTTTAAATCTTTAACCTTTTCCCAGAATTCTTCATCCGTAATTTTAATTTTTGCTATTAAGTTTTTATCAAATCTCCAGCCAATTATTTCCCCTACTTCATCTTTGAACTTATATTTTACAATCATTCCTATTAGTAAATCTGGGTATTTATTAAGAGTAGGAACATCTGTTAAAATTACTTCTATATTCATTTCTTTTTCCTTTTAATTAAGACAATAAAAAATAACCCAAGTAAGAAACGCCCCTAAAGATACTAAAATAGTAGCAAATATTTTATAAAATACATTTGGTTCTCTTTCCCATATACCAAAATTTGCAAAAAGAAAACAAAATATCATAAAACAAGTTATAAAAATTTTAAACATTTTCTTTCTCCTTTACTATTTTTTGATAGTTATTAATATACATATCAATACGCCGACCGCAATCAGCCCACCTATTAATATATTTGTTAATGTCTGTGATGCTCCGAATCCGGCTATTGCATCAGTATTAATACTCACCCTATTATTAAGTTCAGATATAGATTGAATGATAGTGGAATCAACTTCACACAGTGTTTTAATGGAATTTCTTATTTGTAAAAGGTTGGGGATTTCTTGCATTAATTATTCCTTTTTATTTACTTCTATATAACAATCCAACAACTCATTAAAAAATTCATATCTTATAGTAATTAAAAAACCTCTTTGGCTTTTTCTTTTAGTTGGCATAACTGCTTTATCTTCTGGATTTTTACAATATTTTCTTTCAATTTCTTCAAATAAAACATGAAATGCAAATCGCTTTCTATATTTCGCATCAATTTTAAGTTCAGGAAGTTCGGGTATCTCATCATCAGGAGCACTTATCCAATGGGTATCTCTTTTTATTTTCTTACAAGTAAAATTTTTACCTTTCAATCCTTTTGCCACTGCATGTTCTAGATTTCTCCCCGTAGCCCTACTCATTTAATTTTCTCCTCTCATTATCTCTTCCGCTTTTGCTATTTCTTCCATTTTTATTAAGTGTTCTGCCTTCTGCCAATTCCATTTTCCTAATCTATATAATCCATATATTGCAAGTATAATTACTATTGTTATAAGAAATATAAGTGCTATATTATTTCCTGCAAAAAACTCTACAGTAAATATAATTAATTCAACAATTCCAAATCCAATTATTCCACAAATAACAACTAATATAACAACTAATATCGCAGACCCAATTTCTTTAAATTTTAACCATAAAAACTTCTTTAATACTTTATTCATTTTATTTCTCCTTTTTATATAATCATAATTGTAGCTATTGCAAACCATAATAAAGCAACCAACCAACCTATAGTAGAATGCCAATTCTCTTTCAACCCAGCAACAACAATATTTGCCATTAATATCATTCCCACTACTACCGCAAAAAATGTCATTATTTTACTTCTCCTTTCAAAATACTAACTCACCAACAAACATACCGAAACACAAAGTAATATTATTAGAAACATTGTTACAAACCAAGCAATTATACCTGATTTTTTACTCACCCCACAACTTAATATTACCAAACCAAAAACAATCCCACAGAAAAGTAATATTCCTATTATCCCAACTATTTTTTCCATCTTATTTTCCTTTCCTTATAATACTTCCCGTATCATCCTTTAAAGTTCTTTTGATATGTTTTGAATCAGGATTCATAATCTCAAATTTAATAGATTGGGTTATTGGATGTCTTTCAAATATGGTTTTTAATTCTTCACATAAATCTTTTATAAAATCTTCACCGTTATGTTCAATTTCATATTCATCGGTAAGTTTAGCTTTATCTGGGACTGGTTCACACCAAAAATCATTCAAACATTTAACTATTACTTTTGTTCTCATTTTATTCTCCTTTTAAAATATTAATCCCTAACTCAACTAAATCTTCTCTCTTTTTTCTACTCAAATATTCTTTTATATCATCTTCAAAACTTGTAGACACAGAAACTTTTATGTCTTGTTTTTGTATTTCTTCTACATTTTTATAGTCTGTAATAACTTTATGTGCCCCTCTCTTATAAAACTCTCTAACAATTTCATTCTCATTTTGAGAAATCCGCCAACTTCTTGACCCTACAAAATATATCTTGCAAATTTCACTTTCAAAAGACAGTGGTATACTATTTTCTTTTCCTTCAATAATTTCTATTTGTTTAAATTCTCTATCTGGCACAGGAATAAATGTATCCTCTATTTCACCATTATCTAATTTAGAATATATAAATCCTTTTTTATCACTTCTTTCTGAAAAAGTTTTTTTGCAAAGAGATCCAGGATACATCCAATTATCATATTTTTGATACTTATGAAATCCTCCAATATAAACCCTTTTAAATCCTTCATATTCTTTATGAGATATTCCGTCTTGATACCTATATTCTTCTTCACCTATTAAGGCTTCTTTGGTTTCCCAATGCCCGAAAAGTATTGAATTTTCTTTATCTTTTATGTTTCTTAAATATTCTATTATTTCATAGTCTTTATACATTGCAGGAATAAAATGAATCCTATTATTATTTGGATGAGGAAATCCTCTAGAATAAAACTCTTTTATAAATTGTAAATTTGTTTCTTCTTCTATTCCTAAAAGCCTATCAGTTGCCATAAAATTATAAGATTGCATATCTGTTTCGTGATTTCCTATAACATAATAAATTGTAATATCACTTTTTAATAATGGTTCAATTGCTTGAATAAATAAATCTTTTAATCTTTCGGGAGGATTAAATCTATCAAAAATATCACCTAATAAAACAACAAAATCAACCTTTTCTTTTACGGCAAATCGGCAAGTATTCCTTAAAATCCTTAATTTGTCTTTAAGTCTAGAATTTATATTGCCTTCCATTTTGCCTAGGGTATCTGCGAGTTTCAAATGCAAATCTGAGAAAGTTATCCATTTCATTGTCTTAATACCTTTATTATTTACATATAATTTTTTAGAAGTGTGGTGTAACCCCTCTATCTTCAAGAAATTTTCTACTCTCTGAATTGAAAAAATCTATCTTTTGTTCCCCCGAACAAATTTTCATAATTGATAAATAAAGAAGAGCGATACTCCCCCAAAATCCATAAAACACACAAATCCAAATTATCCCCCCATCTTTATAAAGTAGAGTTGTAATTAATAAGAAAACTGCTAAAATAAAACAGAATAAATATGTCTTGGCAATTAATAATAACTTCATTTTATTCCTCCTTTTAATTACTCTAAATATTTATTTTCTTTAATAGGAATTATAGGATATAAATCCTTTTTAACTTTAAGAAGAAAAATAACTGCATTTATTGTTTTTTCTACTTCTTCAATTCTTGTTATTAAGTTTTCTACTCTTTTATCTTTATCCATTTCCTCTTACATAGTTTTCAAGATTCTTTCTTGACATATAAAATTCACGCCCGATCTTTGTTACAAGTCTCTCCAGTCGACCTTCTCTATTCATTCTCAATAAACTATCAGGATGTATATCAAGTATTTTGCCAACTTCCTTTATATTAAGGTATTCTTCGCCTAATATTTTTTTACTCATATTTTACTCCTTTTAAAATTTTTACTCTATCGTCCCCCATATCAAATCTTCCCTTATGACTTTGTATTTATTTGAATCATTTTTAAAATAAACTTCAACACCAGCATATTTACTATAAATAATTCTATCTCCTTTTTTTACTTCACAAGGAACCAAAATTCCTCTTTTAGTAATCTTCCCAAGACCAACTTTTATAACCTCCCCATAATAAACCATCCTTTCTTTTACATCTTCTGGGATATAAATCATCCCAATTTTCTCTTTTTCTAAGTCTGGTTTTATTAAAACTTGGTTACTTAAAGGTTTACAATCTTCAAAGTTTAATTCTATCATTTTTTATCTCCTTTTTATTTATGATGAAAAACAAGAGATTTCCTCGAACAAATGCCATACAAAAGTTATTTCATTCCTAAAAGTTTCGCTATATTCTTGCATTTGAAAAGTTCCTATATAGAAAAAATCATTATTACTTTTTGGATAAGGATTCCCTGTTCCACAAATACGGAATTTTCTACTCCATTTTTCTTCTTTTGTATCAACCGATGCCCAAATACAAGGAACACCTTCTTTAACTTGGACACAAAGAATTCTTGCACCCCTTTGCATTTCAATTTCAAAACAATCTTTTATGGGAATTTCATATTTCCAAATTGTTATCATTTTCTTATTCTTTTTTATTATTTTCATCTTTTTCTCCTATAATAATATTTTCTCTTGGTATTAATTCTACATCGATATAACCATTACCGATTATAATATCTACCCCCTCAAAATATTCTATTAAATCTTTAACATTATCTATTTCTATATCAATTATTTCGCCCATTATTCTTTCCTATTTGTTTAAATTCTTTTATAGATTTTCCTTTATTTTCAAGATAAGAATTTATTCCTAATCCTACATTCATAATAAATAAAAAAATTGCAACACATAATATTAAAAACCCAATGCTTAATACCGTTGAATGTATATTTGCTAACATTTATTCCTCCTTTGGTAATTCAATTTCTTCTTTAGTTACTTCTTCCAATGATTTAATCATCCCTTCAGGGGTCATTATTACCTCACATTCCCCTTTTCCCTGCAAGAAATCTACTTTAACCTTTTCTACCTTTAATCTTACTATTGAATATTTCAAAAACTCTTGTTTCTTTTTTACACCCATAATTGGTTTTCTTCCTAATAACCATACCCTTAATCCAAAATGATATTTCATTTCATTGCTTCCCGAACTATCAAATGGTTTCCCAAAAACAACACCAACTTTAGGAACTAGATGGGAAACCATAACAAGACAACATTTCTTTTGAGATAATTTATGTAAGTCTTTTCTTGTTATTTCCTTACCTGCCTCAATCTCATAAACCTTTTTATTACTTAAAATAAGCTTCCCATTTTTATCTTTTATTGAATAACCAGCAATTATATCCCTATAAAAATCTGCCCACATTGAAGACCTCATTAATTTTTCTTTCATACTTAATGCTTTTGCCTCAACCATTCTTAATGCCGATGGTTTTACTGCATCCTGGCTATCAATAACTATCATATCAAAAAAATTAGATGCTATAGCTAGCTTAACTTTATATAATAAATCTTCCCCAAGCCCAAATTCAGGTAAAACTAATTCTTTTGTATTTATACCACTTCCTACAGCATATTTTGAAGAAAAAGTAGGCTCTGCTTCAAACCAACAAACTTTCCCATCTCTTTTTTGTACCTGCCCTGCAAACCATTGAACAAAAGTAGATTTTCCTTTACCAGGTTCTCCTGCAATTTCAATTACATTCCCACAAGGAAGTCCTCCACAAGAAAGGATAGTTGTGTTTATCTCCTCAATATCAGTAGGGATAAATTTAATTTCTTCTTTTTCATCAGCAGTTCTATAACTCTTTCCGAAAAGATTATCTAATACATTTACTAATTCTTCTGTTTTTTTAGTCAATTATTTCTCCTATTTAAAAAGGTAAATCTTCATTTGATTCTTCTTTATCATCAAATATATCACTTATTTCTTTTTTATCTGGATTTTCTGGTTTAAAATCAACATTAATTTCATCGTCAGTTGCTTTTTCTTTTGGTTGCGGTAATTGTTTTGATTCCACCTCTCCAACTATTAACCCTAAATCTATTATTTCTTTTGCTAATCTTTCTTTTTCGGGAAATTTATAGTTACCATTTTTATCTCTTGCTGCAATATTAAATTTCAAAGTCTGAAATTTTTCCATTAATTCTACATTTGAAAGTGCGGTTGTATAATCTGATGAATCAAATTCAGTATCTAATATCTCTAATTCTTCTTTTGTAAAAACACTGAAAAAATTTTGTGGATTAAAGATATCCTTTTTTTCTAAATAAATTTCCTTTCCGTCTTTTTTACTTTTTGCACTCAATATATAGATTAATTCTTCATCTGCTATGGTTGGTGATAAATAAGAAGCTGGTAATTTACCTTCCCATCTATTTCCTGGCATAAATTCAGTCTTATATCGGATTCCTCCACCAGGGGTTTTTTTAAGTGAAGGATTTTCGTCAAAATATTTTGTTATTTCTACATCCCACATAAAAAGAAAACAATTTCTCATTTTATCTGCTTTTTCAGGATGAATTGCTCTTTGAATATTTCTTAAATCTATACCAACACTATTAGGATAATAAATAAATTTTCGTTTAGGTTCTGCATCTTTTCTATTAAAAATTACATATCCTACCCTATTAACTGGAGAGAGGGGAGAACGAACTTTATCTGCCTGTTCTCCACAGTGTTGAACTCTAATCTTTTTATCAATTATTCCAATTTTATCAAATATAGAATCTTTTTCTACAACAAAAGGTAAAGTTACTGATATTTCTTCTTGTTTTTTCTTATCAAAATATGTAGTTGGATAAAAAGCAATTCTCAAACTACATGGACCTTCTAAAAGTCTGTGTATATTTTTCCCCATTTCAAGATATACAACATCTTTACTTGGAAATGCTAAATTGTCTTCTTGTTTTTTTTCAGATGTTCCTATGTTCATTTGTTTCTCCTTTATTTTATATCATTAAAATTAATTTTATCTATTTCTTCTTCTTGTTTTTCTTTTATTTCTTCCTCTCTTTCTTCACAAAGTTCCTCATTTTTCTTCACTATTTGTTTAAATAATTGACCTGTTAGTTGCTCGTGTTTTTTATAGATTTTATTTATTTTTTTATTAGATTCCAAAGATAAATCATTCCCAGCATCTAAATTTTCTATTAGTTTATCTGGAATATTGAATTCTGTTTCTACCATTGGTTTAATATATTCAAAGTATCCAATATTTCTTCGAATTGTATGGTCCAATCTTATTTTTACTTTCATTTTATTCCTCCTTTAATTTACTAATTATATAAAACATTGCTATAAGAGATATTATTAGTTTCATTCCTCTTTAATCCCTCTTGCGACTTCTCTTCTTTGGTCTTGAATCATTAAATCCGAAATTGTTTGCAAGGTGAAACTTCGATTATGCAAATCTTTTCTCAACCCCAAAAGAACTTCTTCTTTATGTTCTAAATCATCAATTTTTTCCCAAAAATCTATATATTTATTTCTAAGTTTCTCATCTATTAAAACTCGATTTTTAATGTCTTCTTTTGTTATTCCAGTAAACATTGTAGCAGGAACCTTTTTTTCTTCTTTTAATTTCATTCTCTCTTCTATAATCTCACTTCTTATTTTTTCAGAAATTTCTGCATACCAAATATCAAAATCTCTTTCTGTTTCCTTGCGATATTTCAAAATATCCTTTGCAGCTAATAATAAAGGTGATACATATCTATCAATTTCATTTAGTTGGTTTCTCAGTTCAAATTCATTTAAAATTCCTTTATCGTCTTTGTCTAAAGCCATTAATCTATCAATGATTAATTTAAATTTCCTGCCTTTATGGCTAAAATCAATTCTGAAAAAGTATTCATCAATTTCAGCAATTTCTGATGTTTCATCGCTTGGTGAAATATTACTTTCTGATGATTTATTTGTTCCTAAGTTCATTTTATTACCTCCTTTTTTTATTCTACAAACACAATATACAAACTTTTAATGGCAAAAGCAAGGAAAAAGTAGTATACTAATAAAATTTTAAATTTTTCCCCATCGTTGTTGTACTTTTACTTCTACTAACAAATCTATCCCTGGGAAGTTTACAACCCTCTCCATTGTGTCTCTTATCAATTCTGAAGCTCTCTTAACCTCATCATCGGGAGATATTGTTATTATAGCATCATGCATAGAAAACAAGAATCTACTTTTAAATTTCTGTTTTACAAAAGACTTATATAGTTTTATCTCGGCAATCTTACAAACAGTACTTGCGGTTGATTGAATTGGAAAATTTCTTGCTTCATTTTCGAAATGTCTTTTTATTTTATTATCTTTTCTTAATAATTCATCGCTTTCCTTAAACCTTCGTTTATGTCCAAAAACAGTTGTTAATTCTTTTTTCTCATATGCTATCTTTACAATATTCCTTAAATATACTTCTGATGCTCCATATCTATTATCCCAATATTCTCTATGTTTTTCTACTTGTTTCAAAGAAATAGGAATCTCCCCTGCGGCCAATTCTGTATTAATCTGCTTTCTTATTGTTTCGTCAGAACCACCATAAGGTTTGGCAAAGTTACACATTTTCCCTCTATCCCTTTGTTTTTCCGTAACCTCATTTTCAGGAATTTCGAAAATTCTACTAGCACTTTTTTGGTGTGGATCAATCTTATCTTCAAAATCTTTTAATAAATTAGGGTCTTGGGAAAGCCAAGCCAAAACTCTTAATTCCAATTGAGAATAATCTGCAATTATAAATTTATATCCTTCGAGAGCTGTAAATATCCCCCTTATTTCATTTATTTTATCAACAGTTAAAATACTAATCCCACTTTTTTTAGTTGTAGCAAATCTACTTCCTGTTTCTAAAAAATAATAGTCATAATATCCTTTATCATTCTCATCTAAATCTTTTACATATCCCTCAATTTTACTTATTTTACCTGATTTTGAAGTAAATTCCCTTATCTTCTCACAGAATTTATATCCTTTATCCTGTGCAAGTATTCTCATAACTTCTCTATCAACACTTGGGGCTCCTTTATCTGTTTTTTTAATTATAGGACATTTCAGTTTTTCAAATAAAACTTTTCTAAGTTGCTGACTAGAATTGAGATTTATTTCTTCTCCTATCTCTTTGAAAATTTCTTTTTTAAGAACTTCTGTTTCTTTCAAATACTTTTGTTTAACTTTTTCTGCTTGTTCTTTATCTACATCAATCCCTATAAGTTCAGCATCAGCATAAATATAAATTAAAGGGGTATAAAATTTTGTAAGAAGTTTCATTGTCTTTTCATTTTTTATTTCTTTAAGTAAATCCTCTGATAATCTAAATGTAGCATCAGAATCTATGCATCCTCTTTTCCACAAATATTTCAATGGGATTTTACCAAAATCTTTTTCCTCTTCTTTTTGTTTTGTTATAATATCATTTGTAGGTCTTTTATACCCCCTTAAATCTGGATATTTTAAATCAACAATACTCTCTAAATTATGTTTAGGATTTTCATCAATAAGATAATGGGCAATCATTGTATCAAAATGTAAATTCTTTACCCAAATGTTCTGATGAAATTTAACATTTTTTATATCAAATTTAGCATTATGAGCATATTTCTTTGCATCACTTCGTAAAATCGCTTTTATTTTATCAATTGCATAATCCTGAAAAGGTGGGATCCAATAAGGGTACATCTTATCTTCTTTTATCTCACCTGAAAATTCTTTAAATCGAGTCATTACATCATTAGCATTTATCAATAAAGGAATATAAATAGCCTTACCTTGTTCCCAAGAAAAAGAAATACCAATCATTTCATTCTTCCATTGTTTCAATCCAGTTGTTTCTATATCAAAAGCAAATTTATCTACTTTTAAAAGAATATCAAAATATTCATCCAATTCTTTAATTGTATTTATTAATTTATATCCTTTAATTTCTTTTGGGTTTTTTTCTAATAATATATCTTTAATATATTCTAAATCTGAAATTATATAATTTTTATTCTGGGGTTGCCCCCTATTTATAGAAGAAGGATGATAGGTCGGAATTACTAAATAACCTTTATATTTAAAATCTTTTCCGTGAGAATCAATCATTTTTTTCTTCTTAATTAATCTATACATAGCCACATTACCAAGAGGAATTATTATTTTAGGGTTAAAATATTCAATTATAGCATCTAAGTTTTCAGCACAATTCTTTATCTCATCTTTAGTAGGTTCTCTATCATCATCAGGATAACATTGGCAGGTATTATAAAATACCCATTTGAATTTAAAATCTTTTAAAATATCCTCCTTTATAAGTTTCCCAGCTTTACCCACAAAAGTTTCTTTTTCTTCTTGTTCAGTCTTACCAAGAGCCTGCCCAACAAATAAAACATCAGCTTTATCTCCTTCAAAATTTTTAGAGTAGTTCCAAGGTTCAAACCATTTTTTATCAAGAAGAGTGCATTTATGACAATTTGTTAAAGGTAGGTCAGGGATTGGTTTTGTTATTTCTTCTTGCTTTTTTTGTATAAATTCTTCTATAAAGGATTCGTTCTCGGTCATATCAGGAGCTTTATCAAGTCTTCTTTTTTCTCTTGCTATTATATCTCTTTTAAGATTAAGAGGCTTTATTTTTAAATCATCACAAAGTAATTTTAGTTGTTTTGATACTTCACCCAAGTTTAAAAAATCTCCTTTCTTTCTTTTAATACAACATCTTGAGAAGACTCTTCTTTTCCAGAACCAGTAAACCTAGGTAACTGATAAAACCGTTGAAGAATATTAACTGCACCATTTATATCTGCATCCGAAGAATACCCACAAACAATACAATTAAAATATTCCCCTCTACGATTTTTCTTGTCCTCAAAACCACATTTCGGACAAGTTCTGGAAGTGTATCTAGGATTAACAAGTGCTATCTCAGTACGACTGATTTCACACTTGTTTTTGAGTCTTAAATTAAACTCGCCCAGATTCCACTTTGACAATAATTTTCTTGTAACTTTTCCTACTTTTTTATCCTTTTTTGTTCTAATTGAAATGTTCCTTAAGTCTTCTTTCACAATAAGTTTAAGATTTAAAAAATCAATCTGATTTATTTCTCTCGCAATAAAATCCTTAATTTCAATCAGAGTTCTATTCCATCTCTTCGAATCTTGTTTCCTTCTATTCAATTTATATAATAGTTTCTTAAAATCCATTCCATATTGCCTTCCATCTGACAAACTTATTAATTTATTTATCCCTAAATCCAATCCTAATTCTTTATCTCCTGTAAAAGTTTTAGAAACTTCTTTTTCAAAAAATACATCTAAATAAAGTTTATTATTCACTTTCTTCAAGGTTGCAGATTTTAATCGTTTCCAATCTTTAAATTTATTATAATGTTCATTTTTATTAGTAGGTAAATCTAAAATAATTTTATTTCCAATACATTTTAAATGAATCCATAATTCAAATAATTTACTATTTTTTACCTCTTGTATTTCTACAAATCTTTGGTCAAATCTAATAGCATCTGATTTATAAACAGGCTTCAATTTTTTATTTAATTTCAATTCTTTAAACCTTTTATCCAAAAACTTAATTTGTCTATTCTTCCTTTTAAAATAAGCATAAACTTTCTTATAATGCCTATATCTAACATTTTTATCTTTTTTGAAAATACCTCTTATAATCTGTAATGCTAATAGCCCAGCACATTGCTGTAAACTAAAAGATAACCAAGTTTTTGCATTTACCTCTTTTACATCTGCATACTTAGGCAGTTTTTTCTCATTTAAATAGTGGTAAATAAAAATATTTACAACTTTTTTATATTCTTCAATGATTAAATCTAACTTATTTAATTTACTCTTTGTAGAATAACTTAAATTCAAAGTAGATTTTCTTGTAATTTTTTTGTTCACTTTTTATCCTTTCTTATTTTGGATAATGTTTTTGCGTCATTTTGTGTTTTCCATACTTTTTACCTTTATCACTTCGTTCTTTACGCTTTTTTATCATATATTTTTATTCCTCTATTTTATCTCTTTTTCGGACAAGCATACAGTACATCTATACCTGTTTGGATGGGCATCCTGCTGTCCTGGGGCCCGATTAAATACTCTTTTACCTTTTTCATAAATTTCATCTTGAGTATGTGGTTTATCTCCACATCTTTCGCAAACACTAATTTTAGCCATTTCATTTCCTATTCTTTCTTATTTTATCAAACTTTTTAAATCTTTTTTCAAACTCCATTAAAACATAATTAAGTATCTCTTTTATTGAAAACTTTTCATAGTCTGGAACTACTATATCTAATTCATTTTCAATAATACCCAAAACATCTCTTTTTGTTAAATTCTCTTTAAGTTTTTCTAAGAATTCCTCATTAAATAAACTTCCTTTTTCTAAGTCTTTCATATATTTCAGAAACTCCATTATCTTTTTCTACTTGAGTTAAACATTCTTTTAATAGATTCCTATCTTTCTTTCCTACTTCATCAAAATATAGATGTAATACTTTCATAAATTGTTCTACTTTTCGTTTCCCACTTTTTTTACAATACATTTCAAAAAGATAGATGTATGGGAGATTTTTACCTTTAAAGAAAATTAGGAATTTATTATTCTTCATAAATTTTAGATTTTTTGATTTCCTTCTTTACTTGTTCCCAACATCTTTCTAATAATTTCTTATCTTCTTTTTCTATTTGGTCAAAATATAAGTTTAATGCCTTTATTAGTTGCCCAATTCGTTTTTTCCCGCTTTTCTTACAGTATGTTTCAAAAAGATGGATAATGGGTAAATTTCCAGCCTTCACGAATATCTGGAATTCGAATCCATCAGAGCGATTAAAGTGTATAGATGCCATTCTTACCTCTTACTATATTTCTAACAACATTTGATAATCTTCTACTATTTTATCGCTTTTTTGTAGATTTTCTGGACCCCACATTGGTCTTAAATTAAGCAAAGCCCAACAGATTTGAAACTGATAATCTTTATGACTTTTGAAAGAAAAAGAGGATTTTGGTCTTTTGTGGTCAATATGCCATTCGCTACCGTAATTCTCCCATGTCATACCAGGTAGAAACTTATCTTCTAACCATTTCATTAAACCTTCTAACTTATAAGGAACAAGAGTTTCCCAATGTTGACCATCTTTGTTGCCTTTTAAAGAAAGCCATATTCCATATCTCATACTATGATTTACTCTAAACATAGGGTCTGTTCTATATCTTTCTCGTTCATATTTATTTTTTACATCTCGATTTTCTGAACTATATTTTCTTCCTTTTTCTAAAATTTCATCCCTATTCTCTAAACGCCATTTTTTTCGAGACTCTTTATCACAACTAACACACCAACAAGTGAACCCATCTTTCTTATTCCTAGCTTTATAAAACTCGTTCAATTTCTTTACTTTTTTACACTTTGTGCATTGTTTCTCAACATGATTTAATTTAAATATCCCTTGAGATTCTTTGTATCTATCTTTATTTTCTAAGTTCCATTTTTTACAACATTCTTTACACCAACAAAGATATCCATTCTCAATACTATTACACTTATTAAATTTACTTAAATCTTTAACCTTCTTACATTTACCACATTTTTTCTCTGTATGATTTAGAACAAATATTCTTTGAGATTCTTTATACTTTTCTGGTAGTTTTGAACTAAGTTCTTTAAAATACTCTATATTTTCTAAATAATATCCTCTAACACATTTTTTACAACAACTTCGATACCCACTTTTATTACTCTTATCCTTAACAAATTTACTAAAATCTTTTACTTCTTTGCACTTAGAACACTTCTTCACAGTTTTTTCACTTAATTCCTTATAAATAAAAAGGGTAATTCGCTCTGGTCGTCTGAAGAAGGAATATACCTTATTCACAGAACTTATTACCCTATTGTTTTCTAAACAAAATATCCCCCTCCAGACAACAATAATAATATACAAAATCTTTTTTAAAAAAGCAAGCTTTATTTTTATTAAATTTTATTAACACATTACTCCTTTAAAATATTATTAATTTTATTTATTTCTTTTTCGTATTTATTTATATAATCTTTATAATACTTTATCCTATCAGATATTCGTTGCCCAGGAGGATGAGGATTTGATATATCACATAATTCAAGATTTTTAATTTCGTTATCTGTTTTTACTCCGTTTTTATGATGAACAATCTCATTTTCGCTTAATTCTCGTCCTATACAATTTTCTATAACCAATCTATGTTCACCTATATGTCTTTTTCTTTTCCAATCCCATATTACCAAATAACCAGAAGAACTTATTTGTGTTTTTGGAGTGTATCCTTTTTTTATAAAATATTCATTATTACATCCACTACTACAAAACAATTTTCTCCATTCTCCATTATATATTGTTATATCATATAAATAAGATTTTTTACAATTTCTACATATTAAAATATTTTAAATTTCTCCTTCTTATAAATTCTTTTTCTTGCTTTTGCTTGCCTCTCTAATATTCCATCATCTTCATCATAAATATCTATAATCTCTCCAAACTCTTTACCCTCTTGAACATTTAAAACCCTCCCAATAAGTTGTAATAACTTTCTCTCCTTTTTAAAACTACTTGCTAATATTAAGGTAGTAAACTGTAAAGTTACCCCCTCGCCAAACAAAGTTGAAACCAAAACACCACTATTACCCTCTTCAAACTCTTTAATAACCTCTTTTCTTTTTTTAGATGAATCTTTTCCATTTAGATATAAAGCATTAGGAATATATTTCAATAAAAACTCAGCATGTTTTATCTTATCTACAAAAATCAAAATCCTTTTATTTGAATTCTCTTTAACAATATTAGCAATAAACTCACACCTTTTTTTATTTTCTCTAATCCCTCTTTTTTCGGCTCCCCGCCATTCTGACCAAGTAGGATTATTATGTTTAAACTTTTTTATTATAATTTTAGGTTGAGCTACATAGCCTTCATCTATTAAAGTTTTTAAAGGGATTTCATAGATAATATTTCCTGTTACACTCTCAAGTAGCTTTCTTTCTATGTCTTTTTCCTTGCCTGGAGTAGCGGTTAAACCTATTCGGTAATAAGCATCACAAGATAGAGTAACTTTCATCCAAGTATTCATTTCTTCAAACTCGTATCCTTTTTTCGCAAAACTAACATGATGAGCTTCATCAATTACTAAAATCTTTGTATCATTTAAAATTTTCTGTATTGTCGGGTCTTCAAATCTTGAATGAATAGTCTGAATTGTTGCAATATTAACCATACTTGGTTCAAAAACTGAATCACCTATAATTCCTATAAACCTTTTTTCTTTTATATGTTCTCTGAACAAATCAAAAGTCTGATGTAGAAGAATAAGATTAGGAACAATTACTAATGCCCTTTCTCCTAAAGCAAAAATTATCCCCATACTAATATAAGTTTTACCAGACCTTGTAGGAAGATGTATTATCCCTCTTTTTTTCTTGAAAGATTCTTTTATAGCCTCTAATTGATAGTATCGTAATTCAGGTAAATTAGCTTCAAGTGGACTATGTTCAAACTTTTGTCTTCTATCAATCCATGTGTATTCTATATTTTTTAACTTTAATATATCTATAATTCGTGGTAATAGCCCAGTAGGAAATTTATTATCTTTAAAATATTTTAAGTCTGTAACTTCAGTTCTTGGATACCTTTTTATCTGGCTAAAAGATTTTTTTGATTTACAAGTCCGACAAAAAGGAATTTTATATTTAAAAGTAACTGTAGGTTGTTTACAATGCAGACAAACCCATCGATATAAAAAATGCTGATACTTAAAAGTGCATATATTATTAATTGCTTCTAGAGATTCTGAAGTTTCATCTTTTACTTGTGTATAGCAATTCCTAATTGTAAATTTAATCATTATTCTTCAATTGGTATCATTAAATCTTCAATAATTTCTCTATTTTTTGTAAATATCGGGCAAGGTATTATTACTCCCCATTCTTTATCTTCTTTCTTAATAAATGAACCATTCTTCCATTTATTTTCCAAATCAGCCCAATTAATTTCTTTACCATGTAACATTTCATGCATATCTGAACTATTTTTTTTGTGTAATTGTTTGTGTGAAAAATGAGACTGTGCCAACATTTGAATTGAGTTTCTTACCCAATCTTTTTGCCTCCAGATAAAATAATTAGTAACTTCTTCTTTGGGTATATTAAACACTCGACAATCAAAAAATGCCGTTTTGTACACAGTCAATGTTGAAAAAAATACAGACGCTATAGCAGAAGCAATACTTGTCATCTTTTGAACATTATAATCAAACCATCCTTCTGTATCTAATTTATCAAAATCTGTTAATAATAAAGATATTTCATCACTCTGAATATAGCCACATTTTGTACCTTGAATGTTTCTACAAATATACATAGCAGTTGTTTCCATACACTCTCTAAAATCATCATCAAATGGTTTATCAGCCCTTTTTAACAATGTATGAAATGCCTTCCCATCAAGTCTCATTATAACAGGTATCCTTCGAGTAAGATAGTATCTATTCCTATTCTCATAATTATCTTTCATTCTATCACCAATATTTTTCATATCTTCCCTATTCTTTTAACATTCTTACCATCTAAAAGTTTTGAATATGCAATATTTACGCAAGATACAAACTCTTTAAACTCTTCTTTTGGTAAACTATAAGTCAGAAAATCAACTTGGACAAAAACTAACTCTTCGTCAGTCCAAACATTAAAAAAATAATCGCTGTCTGAATCTTTATTATCTACTAAATCTCTTGTCATTTTAAACTCCTATTAAATATTAAACCTTTCTTTTATCTTTTTAAGCGAAACTCCACCTATTATTGTTTCTTGTACTTTCCCATTTTTAAAGAGAAATAAAGTTGGTAAATTTCTAACATTAAATCTTGCAGTTAAACTAGGATTTTCTTCCACATTAACCCTCCCAATTTTTATAGCCCCATCCATTGAATCTTTTATTTTTTGTAAACTTTTATCTACTTTTTTACATGGCTCGCACCAAGTAGCCCAAAAATCTATTATTACTTTTTGAGTTTTTGATTCTAATACTTCTTCTTTAAAATTCTTATCTGTAATTTTTACCATTTTACATCATTTCTCCTTTTTTGGTTTAATTGTTTTTTAATTTTTAAAATAAAATAGCACCTTTATATTGCCAATCATATCTCAGGTGTCCGTCTGGAAAATATATAATCTATCATAAATTTCTCCTTTTTAATCATAATAACGCCCTTCAACTTCTACAACTTCTTTTAATGTAAATGTTGGAGGATAAAATTCAAAAGTAATATCTACACCATCTCCCGCATCAAAATTATTTTGTTTTGAAATATTAACTTCTAAAATATCTTCTATTATTGTTTTATCGTACACTTTAGGACGATGAAGTAATATTATTAATCTAGCATCTTCAAAATAAGATGCTGAATCTTTTATATACCAAGATTTCGGTCTTTTATCTTTTTTGTTTTTTAATACTTCTTTATTTATTTGAACTATTAAACAAATATGAATCTCTAATTCTTGGGCAATTCTATTTATAAAAGCTACTTTTTCTGATATATTCTGTGCTTTAAATTCGGGCTGAAGAACATCTGTTAATCTATCAAAACGGTCAATAAAAATTATTCTTATAGAATATCTTGCCATTATTTTTTCTATTTCTCTCCTCATAGAAGAAATAGATAATCCTCTATCTGCAATAATATGATAATTACACTCTTCTGCTAAATAGGTATAAGATTCCTCTATTTTTTTTATTTGTAATTCTGTTAGGGTTTTTACTCGTTGAATTTCTACAAAAGGAATTTTAGTCATATTTGATATTTTTCTCTCCATTTCTGTCTCTAGATCTTGTTCTGTTGAAATTGTAATAACTCCTTCATTTTGATTAATCATATTTAGTTCCAAACAAGACCTGAATGTTGATTTAAGATTTCCTGGAATTCCTGCTATCACAGAAATGTTATTTAAAGGAAACCCAGAACCTAATTTATCATCTAATTTTTTGTAATAAGAAAAAATAAAATCTGTATCTCTTTTCTTATCCAAAAATTTCATTCCTACTTCAAAGATATTAATAGGAGAAACAATCTTTGATTTCTTTTTGATTTTAAAAATGTCACTCAATTCATCGATTGAATTACTTATTATTTCAAGACTTGTTTTTGATTGTTCCTCAACTGAACTTTGTATATTTGAAGATACATTTAGTGAACATCGCAACATATAAGTTTCAATAACTATTTGAGTGTGGGAATTAATATTAATTGGACTCGAAACAAAATTACTACATTCAATAAGATATATTTCATCAATAGGTTCAATTTTTCTACTTTGAAGATTTGAGAGAATAGTAATACTATCAATTGAATCGCCTTTTTTATACAACTCTATCATACTTCTATAAATTTCCCTGTTGGTTGTATTAAAGAACATTTTAGATTCTAACTCTTTAACAATATTATCAAGAACTGAATTATCAAGTAATATTGCACCAATAATAGATTTTTCCGCTTCGAAAGAATGAGGAACATTATCCAACTAAATAAATCAACTCCTTTTTAAAATCGTTAGCATTTTACAATTTTGTCTAATCATATCCCAAAGACCTAAACCTATGTTATCCTTAGCATCTTTATTTCGACTCATAAGAATAAAGGGTTTATTTTTACCAATGAGACTTGTTAAAACCTCACAAAATTCTTTCATTTCCGGGGGAAAGAGTTTATACACTCCTACATTTACAAAAACTACAATATCAGATGAAATTATGCGAGTTTTTTGAGAAATTTTTTCTTCATCTATATATAGACGAAAATTATTACTGGAAAAAAATGTAGAAAAATCCATAAACAAAATAGACCTGTGGATTTCTTTTTTCTCATAAATTTCTTTCAAGAAATTACATATTATTTTTTCGATAGGAACTTCTTTGCTTACAAAAAAAATGCCTTTTGGATTCCAATTTGGGAAAACATTAATTAGATTTTCTAACTCTTTTTTTGCTTTATCGGATATAAAGTTTCTAAAATCTTCTTCCCTTAAATGTTTATGAATTCCCCAGAGGGATAGATAGTCTTGATTCATTTATTCTTTTATATATTTTTTAAGTTCATTTTTAATTTTTTCTATAAGTTCAATTGATAAATCCCCTCTATATTCACCCAAAATCCAACCATCACTTTTAAGTTTTTTTATATTTACATCTTTAATATATTTTATAACCTCATCTATTTTATCAAAAGTAACATCGCATTCTTCAAAACCGTATGAATGAATAGCCTTTGCAACATCTTTAATTGAACACTCAATTTTATTAGAAAATGGCGGTTTAAACAAAAATATTTTTTCATTTTCTATAATATAAGCCCCCCCATCATTTTGTATAATCATTTTATTTCTCTCTTTTAATTTAAAATAGGTAGTTCAATAGTCTTTAAGGTAATTAATTGCTTTTTTATACTATTATCTATTAAATCATTGATTTTTGTGTTAGATATTTCTTTGACTCTAGGATTTATAATGACTGGAGAAATAATAATATTACATAAATTTTTTGTATCATAATATTCTTCTTCTTTTGCTATTGTTATTATTGTTCCTTTGGGTATTATATATTTCATAATTTTATGTTCAACAATCATATTATGGTTTATTTGTAACCATTTTTTAGTATCTTTCAATGCAGAATGAAATGATTGTTCATATTTTCTTATACCTTTGGGAGAGGCAAAACAAAAAAATCCTATTTGATTAATAGCACTACCATAATTTCTTCTAAAATCTTCTAATGGTTTAGCAAAAGATAATCTTTCATCACTTAAACATTGCATTTTGAGTTTTATTTTTATACACCTACCAGCTAAAGCACCAGCATATTCTTTCTTTTTATAGATAAAAGCAATTCTTTCAATCGACAAACTTCTTTTAAGTTTATACTCTTTTATGATTCTTATTACACACATTCTATTTCTCCCTTTTAATTAAATTAATTATTGTATCCTTTTCTAAACTTTCAGGAGATAAATCAATATCACATTCATTCTTATTTGCAACCAAAATTCCCCCTGCCTTTTCTAATAACTCTTTACTTGCTTTTTTCTTTTTCTTGGATGTGATATTGACTGCTCTAAATAATCTAATGGTTGATTTCATCTTTTCTCCTTATAAGTTTTGAGACGAGAAGTATTTTTGAGTAGATTCAATTTATAGGAACTTCTTATGTCTCAATTAATATTTCAAGGCGGAAAGTAATTTCATCCAATTATGATTGTTAGGAACTTTCTATGCCTTGATTATAATTAAAGGCGAGGAGTATTTCTCGATAATAGATTTTTATAGGAACTCCTTATGCCTTTTTTATTATCTTTTACCATATTTTATCAAATTCTTCATCTTCAATTACTTCCTTTTTCTTAATCTCAAAAACCTTTCCAAAATTCCTTTCAACTGAACCAAAAGTTAAACAGTTATTAAGCCAATATTCATCCTTAACCCGTCTTTCAACCTCTTGTTTCCATTTTTCCATACTAACCCCAGGATTATTTTTGAGTGCTTTTCGTATCATCTGCCAATTTGTATGATAAAATCTTTCACTATTCACTTGGATTGTTAAATTCTCTTTATTATGTTTAGTCAGTTGTTCAAGATACTCAACCTTCAAAAATTCAAATAATTCTCTAATCTTTTCTTTATTCTCTATTTTAGTTTTCGGCATATTATTATCACTCCCAAAAATTTCAGTAATTTCATTTTTAGATTCTTTTAAAAATAAATTAGGCAACTTACCAAAGATATTAATAGTATATTTTCTTCCTTTATTCTTTTCAACAGAACTATCAGACAAAAATCCTTTTTCAATTAATGAAGTAATAGATTGGGCAACTGTGGATCTTGCTAATTTAGTTTCCTTAACAATCTTATTATACCCAATAATATCAGTTATATCTCCTATATTATTAATCAAGGAAAGAAAATAATCAAAGATTTTCTGTTCCGAAGTGGTAAGTTGCCTATATATTGATTGTAATTCTTTAAAAATTTCAAACATTATTATCCTTTCTTTACATTTACATTATCTACACCCCATAATCCTACTGTTGATTTACTTTGGTCTTTAAAATTATCTTTTTTAGTTATGTTATATTTTATAAATTCTGCTATTCTTTTTTTAGATATTCCCATTTTTTCAGCAAAATCATATAATTGTTGTTTTGATATTATTATCATTTTATTTCTCCTATCTAGATAACGGTCTATTATCAAAACCCAAATCACTTCTTGCATCTAAATATCCATCATAAGTTAGTGGTTTTGGACAGGGTTCTAATGGATAATACCAAGTTCCATATAGAGTTTTAGTCTCATATCCAATTTTATATCTGAGATCACAATATCCTCTACCATATTCCCCAACTTCTAAAGCCCTACAACTTCCACAAGTTCTTTTTTGTAATATTTTCATTTTGTTTCTCCTACTCTAAATTTAAATAATGTTGCTTTTTTGTAATCAAGACCAAACATTCTTCTATTAATCCTATTTACAAAACAAACCTTTTCACTCCCTGTTTTTCTTATTTCAATGTAATACACTTTTATTTTCTCCTCCAAAATTTCCACCATTTACAGGTATAATATTTGCATTCGCCATCTTTATTTTCTTGGCAGCATGCAAACTCTGGGTTTGAATTTCGTATTTTATACCCTGACATATAACTTTTGCGAAATCCTTTTGGTGCTTTATAATAACAAGTTAGCCCAATACAATAATTACAATCCCTACAAAATACTTTATTTCTTTTCATCTTATTCCTCCTTTTTAAATTAACATACAATAAAACATAATATAAATATAAGAATAATAATATGAATTATAGCATTTATAAAATCTTCCACTATTGTAAAATCCTGTTTAAAAGATGACTAACCGAAGAAGTATCCTAATATACAAAACCTTTTTATTAAAAGCAAGGATTATTTTATATTTCTTATTGGGATAATATCAAATCTCTCATAAGGTTTATTATTACCCAATAAAAGTTTATTATATGTCTTAACTCTAACTTTTAAATATCCTTGTTTAGAAAAAAGTGCTTTTTCTCTTTTAACCCTACAAAACTTATTACCCTTTTTGATAAACCAAGTTTTGATATATCCTTCTTTCAAAAACATTCCAGTAGAATATTTAATTAATTTCAAAATCTAACTCCTTATAATTTTCTTCTTCTTCAAGACAAGGATAGGACTCCTCTTCTTGAACTTTTTTCTCTAATTTGTCATTTATTTCATCTATAGAAATATCCTCATTCATTATCCTCTATCCTTTTTTATATTCATAAACTATCTTTGCGTTTTTATAGCAATGCAGTCGCCAAACCTTACCATCAAAACTTGGAACGAATCCCCTTTCCCACAAATCTATTACGGATTTAAAATTATATTTATATTTAATGTCAAAAAATGAAGATATATAAGCCCAGACTGAATCCCCGACTGAATCCCCGACTGAAGCCCCGACTGAAGCCCCGACTGAATCCCTGACTGAATCCCCGACTGAATCCCTGACTGAATCCCTGACTGAATCCCTGACTGAAGCCCCGACTGAATCCCTGACTGAATCCCTGACTGAAGCCCTGACTGAAGCCCTGACTGAAGCCCAGACTGAATCCCTGACTGAAGCCCTGACTGAAGCCCAGACTGAAGCCCAGACTGAATCCCCGACTGAATCCCTGACTGAAGCCCAGACTGAAGCCCCGACTGAATCCCCGACTGAATCCCTGACTGAAGCCCTGACTGAAGCCCAATTTTTTAACAATTGAACATCCTTTTTAAAAAGAATTTCCGTTTTTCTTAATTCGGGGGTTATTTCCAATGGATTAATTATTGGTTTGATTATAAGCGGTTCTACGATTGTTTTAAAATCTAACCCTTTAACCCATTTTTCAACATTTCCCGAATCGTCTTTTGTATTAATTCCGTCAACTCGAAAATTGTCTAATAGTGGATTATATTCAAACTTATTTAATTTGTCTTCATTTTTCTTGAAATAATCAGCAATTGATGTGTGGCTATCAGGTTCGTAATTATGGGGATTATTTATAAATAATTTTCTTTTCTGTTCCCAATTTAAATAATAATATTTCCCCCGACCATTTGAAAGAAAACTAAAAAATTGACACATATTATTTCCTCCTTCTTTTATACAATATACAAATATTAAATGACAAATCCAATATAAAATATTTTAGGTTTAAAAAATCTAATATAAACTATTAGGAATAAACACTAAAAATCTTTTTAATAATTAAATCTTTGTTGTTCACATTTCACAAAAGAATATGGCAACCTATAAACTCCATCATCTTCTTTAACCAAAATGGTTTTAGGAATCCACATTGGAAAAGGAAATAAAATCCTTATTAAACTTTCTGTTTCTATTTCTACGGGGGCAACTAAATTTTTAATTCTTATCTGTTTCATTCTATTCCTCCATATCTTTTTTCAAATTCTCCTTCTTTTAATACTTTTCCTGTCCATCTACCGTATCTTTTTAAACAAATACTACATCTCCACTCACTAACACCATCATAACGATACCTTGAATCTAAATAAATTGACCTGCCATAATCTATGCCTATTACTTTTTTCAGATTTTCACCATATATTGCCTTATCTTTAATTTTGCTACATTGTGGACATTTTTCTTGGAATTCTTTTATTTCTTTATGATGTCTTTCTTTTATTTGTTCTATTGTTTCATTCATTTTATACCTCTTTTTTTAAATCTATTTTTCTTTTTCTATAATCAAATATTCCCCTTCTCTAATAATTGCAATTCCACAATAATTTCTTTCCCCTTTTTTAAACTTTTCTAATGCTTCAAATGGATTTGATGCTTCTATTTCTGAAGCAAATTTACTTTCTTTAATTATATAATATTTACCCATCTTACACCTCCTATTAAATTAAATTATTAAAATTAATATCTTCAACCTTTTCAAACCTCCGCATCCCTATCAAATCTTCTTCAGAATATTCCTTTAAAAACAGACTAACTGCCAAATCTGAATTTTTAGCATATATATAAATCTCAGATAACCATTTAAGAGTAAATTCATAAAGCATTAAAGGAATATAAAATTTAGTGTCTTTATTAAAACCTTGTTCACTCCAATAGGCAACAATCTCATTATCTTTGTTGACTATTGTATCTCCATAACTAAACCAATCCAATCCTTTTTTTCTTACTTCTTTCTCAGTTGCAATATAAAAATATTCTTTCATTTTAAATCCTCCTTTATTATAATAAACTTTTTATAACTTTAAAAAATGTTTTAAATTCTATTTTATTATTAAAATATTCCAAATATAGTTTTTCAAAATTTTTGATTTCCGATTTCAATTCATTAACTGTTTTTAAGTAACAACCTATTTGGATAAACTTGTCGTATTTAGTAATATTATATCTAAATCCAATAATATTAATTACCTTTTCTTTTATTTTTGCATTACCAGAAACCCTTGCATCACCATAAACCCACGCATCACCAGAAACCCACGCATTACCAGAAACCCTTGCATCACCATAAACCCTTGCATTACCATAAACCCACGCATCACCAGAAACCCTTGCATTACCATAAACCCTCGCATTACCATAAACCCACGCATCACCATAAACCCACGCATCACCATAAACCCACGCATTACCAGAAACCCTTGCATTACCATAAACCCTCGCATTACCATAAACCCTCGCATCACCATAAACCCTCGCATCACCAGAAACCCACGCATCACCATAAACCCTCGCATCACCATAAACCCTCGCATTACCAGAAACCCACGCATCACCAGAAACCCACGCATTACCAGAAACCCTCGCATTACCATAAACCCTCGCATTACCATAAACCCTCGCATTACCATAAACCCTCGCATTACCAGAAACCCTCGCATCACCATAAACCCTCGCATTACCAGAAACCCTCGCATCACCATAAACCCTTGCATTACCATAAACTCTTGCATTACCATAAACCCTCGCATTACCAGAAACCCACGCATTATCTTCTTGTGATAAATTATTTTCCTTTTCTATATACCCACCCTCTTCATCTTTCTCGACTTCCCCAAAACTTTTTATTGCTTTAATACGATAAAATGTTCTGTCAAATTTTACTATTTTTTTTGATTTTAAAATTTTATATTTCATTTTAACACCTCCTTATTTTATAAATTTCCCGCATCTGATAAATTCTTTTCCCTTAATTCCTTGTAATAATTCTCTATAATTTTTGATTTCTTTTTATTTGTAGTTGCCTTTAAATAAGAATTTTCATACTTTTTTATAATTCTTATTTGTTTTGCCATCCTTTCACATTCATTTTTTAAACAATCAATACTTTTTAGATATTCATTTTTGTCATCTCTAGAATGACCACAGTCAAAACCATAAACCATTGAACCATTTGTCCAATGTTCTGCATAAGTAATTCCACCGTGAACAGGAACATAAGTTAATATTCCATTATAACTTTGTTCTTTAACAAATCTTTTAGAAAATCTACAATATCCGCAATAATGACTACAAGCACTATGCCATACAATAGAAAACATTACATTTCCTTTAGTCCAAATATTTACCGCTTTATTTTCTGGGTATTCTTTAGTTATTTCTACACCCTCTATTTTTAATTTCATAGCCATCTTATACCTCCTTTTTTTATAAATTATTAATATCAATTTTTCTTTCTTTAACTTTAAAATCTTTTGATATTATATACCCCCTTTCTACTACAACCCTAATCATTTCTTTTGCTTTTAAAATTTCATCATTCTCTATTCTTTTTCTTGCTCTTCTAATCTCCATTTCTTCATAACCGATTAAACCATTCTGTAAAATAGAATCAAATTGATGGGATATTTTTCCTACTCTCTTTTTAGTAAGATTAAGTTCTAATTGTTTTAAGATTTTAACTAACTTTTTTGCTTTATTGATTTTCATTTTTCTTCCTCGTCATCATACCACTTATTTGTTGTTAAATCCCAAGCAATACTATAATACCTTCCATCACTTTCTTCACTATCTAACCGACCCGATGTAAAACCTTCTTTTATTAATCTCCCAAGTTCTTCTCTATCAAGATCACTTATATCATTCATTTTATACCTCCAATTTTAAAGTTCTTATAATATATGTTTTGTTTTCCCTTCTTTTTACCTTTTCTTTAGTAATTTTATTCTTTACAAAACGCATATAAGCATCAAAACCAATAGGTAATTCATCAACAAAATAAGAAAATTCTTTTTTCTCTTTATGAAACTTTATTTTTAAAAAGTATATATTCATCTTATTCTCCTTTCTATACAATTTTTAATATATTCATAACATTTTCTACAAATTATTTTATCTCTCATATCTATTTGAATATATTTCTCCCATTCTTCATCTGATACCATAAATAAATCAGGCCAAACTTTACCACAATATTGACATATATTAGGATATTGAATATATGGAATACGCTTAATCACATTCTCTATATTAACATAACAAAAACAAGAGATTAATTGCCCCCCACATTTAGGACATCTTTCCATATCACAACCAAGTTTATGAATTTCCCCTTCTTTTACACCACAATCATGGCATCTTTTATCTTTCATTTCACACCTCCAACTTTCTAATATTTTTTATTTTCTCTTTTAATTTATTAATTATATAATTTGTTTTATCCTAATCCCTTTTATAACCACAATATTCTAAATTATTTAAATCCTTTGATTGTAAAAATTTTATTGTCTTTTTATAAAATTCAATCCATTCTTTTTTATCTTCTCTTTATTTAATTAATTCTACATCTCTTGCAATTGCTTTATCTACTTCTTCAATACTATTAAATTCACCAAGACTAATATGTTCCACAATATCCTTAATACTATCAAGTTTTTCCCTGTCAAAAGGCATAACATAATATTCATAATTTAAGTGGTTTTTTCTTCTAATCCTAATTATTTCTTGTTTTAATTTTTTCCTCTTTTCATCCATTTCAATATATTTCCTTTCAACTACATCTCTGTCAATATCTAACATATAATCACAAAAGTTATTCAACAAATCTTCTTTTGAAAGATAACTAAATTCATCCCACAAAAAATCATACAAATCTTCTCTTGGCCTTTTGTCCTCTTTTATGAATTCAGATTTAGGTGGTTCTGGCTTAGGTGGTGGTGCATCAGTTTTTTCTGGTATTTTAGGTTTTTCTTCTTTTAAACCTATGATTACATTCTGCAAATCTTTATTTTCACGTTCTAATTTATCCATTTGACCCCATAAATCATCATAATTTTTACCCAATTTTTTGTATCTCTCCTCCCAACTATCAATTGCAATATTTGTATCCAAAATTACCTGATTTAATTCCTTTATTTCAATTTCTAAATTTTCCACTAAAATACTCATTTTACACCTCCTAATTTAATATTTAACTCTTGATAATTCTAAATATTCAAAACGTCTTGTAAAATTACTCCCTTTATAACTTGAACTTTTGTCTATATCTTTAATAGTTACTAAAATACCCTCAATTTTAATAATTTTTCCTCTCCAATAATCCATCTTACCTCTAAAACTTTTATCTTTTACTATAACCGCATCACCGATTTTAAACTTTTGCATTTTCCCCTCCTAATTTAGTTTATATTAATGTTAAAATTGATAAGTTAACATAATATCCTTCAATTGGTTAATTAATCTTATTGGCTTCATTATGAATACAGCAACGACAAAGCCCATTAAGTTGTTTTATAAAGACTTCTTTGTTGTAATACTGGGTATTAATTGCACAGATGAACTTATTTATGGTTTTAGATTTCTTATAATATTTACATTTTATTTTCATTATTATACCTCGCTTTTAGTTTATATTATCGACCGGCATTCCTGCCGGTTTCGGTCTGTTAGACCTCGTCAGGATAATTTTAATACAATTTTATGAATAGTATCCTTTTCTTTATGCCACCCATATTTTTTTATACATTTATTACAATACATATCACCTGAATGTTGCCAAAGAATGCCATATTTATCTGCCTCTTTTTGTGTTAACCATTTATAACAATTATTACAACTAATTCCTTGATTATTCATTTTTACCTCCTATTAAATTAAATCAGAATTTATATAATCTAATTCTTCAAAAATTTCTTCAATCATTTTCTTATATTGTCTTGGGAAATAACAATAATATTCAATAAAAATTTTCCTGATTTCTTTTGTTAAAAATCTTTTTATTATTGATCTTCTTACTGCCCAAGTATCAATATTAAAATAGGTTTTCTCTCCGTCCACAAAAAACTTATTCAAAACTATTATTGCTTTTTGATATTTTGCTTTATTCATTTTCATTATATTATCCTTTTTTTAGTGGTTTTTTATATTCCCCCTTGATTAAATCACAATTATTAATTTCTTGGAATTTTTCTCTAAATATTAAACAAGTTTTTTCAATAAATTTATACTCAATATCTGATCTTTTATAACAAGTTTTTAAATATTGAAACCAGGAATAAAATTCCACTGAAAAATTATTATTATTACATAAAATTATATTTTTTATGCAATCATCAATATTATTTGTAGTTTTTATGTTCATTTTATTAATCCGATAATATTAAACTCCGATATATGTATAATACTCATAATCTTATAGTCTATTAACAACATATTCAATATAATTTTTAAATTCTATGTTATCTTTTATGATTTATATTGATGTTTGGTTATGATTTAATATTGACTATTATATTCAAATTCATCTTGGGCGGAACTAATAAAGAAATTATATTCTTTTTCTCCACAAGTATCACAAAATACTTTTTTTCCGATAGGATAATATAATAATTCCTCCCCTTTTTTAATGGATTTTTGACAGGTATTGCAAGCACTATTAAACTTTGCTTTAATCCAACGTGGGTCGTTACTGTAATTATTATATCTTCTCATTTTAACACCTATTTAATTAATAATATTTACTATATTTTTTATTCCTTTATATTCAATATAATCTTTACAAATATGATTTAATTTAATATAAATAATTCTAAATCTTTTAATGTTTTTAGGAATAGGAATTTCGTTCTTATAGGTAACAAAAGTTTTTAAATCATTATCTTTTTTAAGCCACCTTAAAAGTAATATCGGATTTTCAGAATAAAAAATATCCGTGCAACCAATTTTATATTTAATCATTATTTAACCTTTTTAATTAAATATTATCACAACAATTATCAAAATAATCAATAACATCACACTTTAAAGTATAATGAAGATTAAGTTTATTAATAAAATCTACAAGTTTATTTTTTGAATCATACCCTAAATTTTCCCTATATCCCTTTTTATCTCTTTCTTTAATCGCTTTTTTTACCAAATTACTGGCACAAGTTATACCTTTTATATATGCATTTTGTTGTTCTTCAGAAAAATGATTAAAATTTATTGGCATTTTACCCTCCTTTTTACATTATAGTAAATCTCTTAATGATATTGATTTTTATATAATATTAAACTGAAAAATTTTCCCGGTATATTCACAATATTAAACTTGATTTTTTATATGAAAATTTGCTATTGTATATGCAACTATGTAATTGTGTATTTTGTAATGTGTAATTGTATATGCAACTATCTGATAATGTTGTATATGCAACTTTTTACAAAAGTGAAATTTAGTTGTCAAGTTTTTTCCGGAAGTGTTCCCACCCTGTCGAGTTTTTTCCGGCAGTAAGTTCCACCTGTCGAGTTTTTTCCGGAAGTGTTCCCGCCATGCCAAGTTTTTTCCGGCAGTGTTCCCACCATGCCAAGTTTTTTCCGGCAGTGTTCCCACCATGCCAAGTTTTTTCCGGAAGTGTTCCCGCCATGCCAAGTTTTTTCCGGAAGTGTTCCCGCCATGCCAAGTTTTTTCCGGAAGTAAGTTCCACCTGTTGAAAAAATTTTCAAAAGTCGTTATGCTGTTATAAAAAATTCTCAAAAATCTTTTTATTTAGATGTATAACTTAAACCCAATAAAAACAATGTTTATTCACAAATAAATAACCAATAGTATTTTTTTAAAAAAGTTATAACAGATTTTTCTTTTGATTTTATAAATTTTTCTAACAATAGTTTTTTATGTTTTTTTAGTATTTTTTTCATTTTAAATCCCTTTTAAAATAGTTAATACTTTTAACAACATTTTTAATTAAAGTCTTATGATCCTGTTTATTTAATGTAATATACTTAATTTCTTGAGTCTTATTTTTAGAGTCTATAATAGTATATTTTTTCATTTAATTAAATAACCTATAAAAAAGTATATAAATAATACATATATTGTTATAAATAATGCAATTTTAAGAACTTCAAATATTTTTTTCAAATTCCACCTTACAAGAGCCAATTTCATTAAAGAAATCATAAATTTCTCTCATAAAATCAAAGCTTTTGCCAGTTAATAGAACATGAGCACCATCGTACCAATCTAAAACCCAATATTCTATTTTATAGACTTCATAATCCAGGTCAACAAAGAACCTGAACTCGTCTCCCGGTCCTCCAGTGCTTAATTGATACCGAAAAAAACCGCTTCCCTTGTCATCTGCTGGGACATAATCAAAACAAAGTCCATAATCATAAAATTTCCCCAAATCTTCGTCGGCTTCTTCTTTACCTTCCTGATAATTTTTAAACAAAATCTCAAGATCATCAATCCGACTCTCAAAATGTTCTTGCACTCTCTCTTGACAAGTTTTTTGATTATTCATTTTAAATTCCTCCCTAATTTATGATATTGATTAATCTATTTCTTGTTTTAAAATATCAATTATACACTTATCAAAGTATGCTTTGTTCTTGTGATAAAATTCATTTATACAATCATAAATATAAACAATCCATATTGAACCCTCTGACTCAATTTTTTCTTTGTCATAGCCCTCAAGTTCATAAGTATATACTTTCTTATTATTAACTAATTGATAAGTATGAAATAACTCAAGAGGAACTATTTCGTTTAATATCTGTTCTTTGATTTTCATAATAACCTCCTAATTTAGTTTATATTATCGACCGGCATTCCTGCCGGTTTCGTCCTTCCGGACTCGTCAGGATAATTTTATTCATTCGCCCCCATTCTATCATCGTCAGTCCATTCATTAACATTTATAACAAGTTTCCATGCAATCCGTTTTCCCTCTCCGTCATATATTATGCCCGAATTAACACCTGTTTTTATTAGTCTTGCAATTTCTTCTCTGTCTATGTCATTCATTCTTTAATCCCTCCTAATTTAGTTTATATTATCGACCGGCATTCCTGCCGGTTTCGGTCTGTTAGACCTCGTCAGGATAATTTTAATGCCCCATTAATTATAAATCTTTCTTTCATATTATTCTCTCGGTATTTGAGTTGAGAGAGTAAATTCAGTCGCTGAATAATTATTGTTAATAATTGTTTTCATGCGATTTGTGATATCTTTTGGTATTTCACAGTTCTGCGGGTCAAATCCACTATCTTGAATATCATTCCAGTCGGCAATAATTCGTTTCATCATTCGTTGTAGTGTCATGACTTTTTCCTGTCGGTCTTTGTCAAGTGCATCATATATGTTGTTAATTGCTTCTGAGTTGGCTACTTTTTCTTGACAAGTTTTTTGATTCTTCATTTTAAATCCCTCCTTTTTATGATTTAATGTTGAACTCTGATTATTCTTTCAGCAGGAAAGTGTTTCTTAACATAATAGGTATCTTCTTTAATTTCATCTTTTTTATTACAGTTATGGGAACAGTAATAATATGAGTTCTTTTATTTGTGAATACTTTTACTTTTTTAATTATCATTTTCTCTCATAATTAAACCTTTTATTTAGAAGTTATTTCGATGATTAAATTTACTTTATTCCCCCTTCCTCCAGATTGATATTTTTTGATTAATTTCAAGAGTTCTTTATAAGATAATTTCTTTTTTTCCATTTTTGCACCTTTTAATTTAAAATCCGTAAAGTTCTTCCAATAAGTTTTCGACTTCAATTTTATCAAAACTTGATAATATTATACAACCTAATAAAATACTTATATAGCAATCACCATCAAGTTCTTTTTTCGTTTTATTTTATTCATCAATATCAATTAAATAAATAAAGTTATTCTAAAGATTCCACAGTGTAAAGTGTATCCTGTAACATCACTTAAAATAGGATAATAAGAATACATTTTAAATTTAAACCATTTAGACAAAGTTATATGGATAAAAAACTTGTAAAAATTAAGTTTTAATGTTCTTGTTTTCATCTTAATTAATCCTTATATTATCAATTTTATTTCTAATTTCTTTTAACTTTTTGTCCTGAAGGTTTAAGAAGTTTTCCTTCTGTTTTTCAAGGTTTTTTAAACCTTCAATTTTTGATTTTTTTAAATGTTTAATTGCTTGTTTGTATTCCATTTTTTCACCTTTTAAGTTAATAAGTATTATAAAATCTTTTAACATAAAACTTTTGACCTTCTTTTAAAAGCCAAATAGAAGGATAAACATGTCCCTCAATATAACTTTTATAATTACTAAAATGTACTGTTCTTCTGGACCCACTTGAAAAATAGAATTGTTTTCCATTATGCCAAACATAATGAGATTTTATCCCAAAGTGGTCTATCTCTTCATGTATTGTTAGTTTATCTATATGTCTCATCTTATTTCCTTATTAAGTTTTTATGTATAAGTATAATATAACAATATATTTAACGTTGTCAAGTTTTTAATAGCATAGCATAACTATATGTTTTTATATATGTTTATAAATTCAAGTTATTTCATAAGTAATTGTTTTATATAGACAATCGACACTTTTGATTATTTTCATTTTTTTTATCTTTGCAAGTTCTTACAATAACAATAACTTAAAAAACTAATTTAAAAAAAGTTTTATCAATTGTATATGCAACTCTATTTTAAGGTTTTTAATGGGTTGTATGTGAAGTATAATCTTTGAAAGTTAATAGTAGTATAGGTTATAGAAGTTTCTTGGTTACTATGCTAAATATATATACAACCTAATAAATTGGAATGTTTAGAGGTTTATAGGTTTATATGCAACTATGTAATTACGAATTTTGTAATGTGTAATTGTGAATCTTATTTTTACATGATAGATTTTTGTCGGATTGCCCTTATCCCTATTAATCCTCCCAAGTTTTTTAAATAGTATATCATATAACAAGCCATATAGACTAATAAGTCCTTGATATCAGGAAGCCAAGAAGTCCTTGATATCAGGAAGCCAAGAAGTCCTTGATACCGGGAAGCCCTTGATACCGGGAAGTCCTATAACTCTAATAAAGTTAAAAAACACTTGTATCGACTATACCTAAAATCAATATAGTATGCATAAAACCTTTTAAGTATAGTAAAATCTGATATAGTATAGTCTTGCCGGCTTGAAAGTGTATTAATCAGCTTTTGAAGTCTTACAAGAGCTTTGAAGGTATTTAATTCCAATAAGTTTAATAAAGTTAATAGGTTGTATCAAATAATAAATATGTATGCAACTAATATTATAGGTAAGCATAGTAATATCAATAGGTTAAAGTAGTTACATATGTGATAGAAAGGTAATATATATGCAACTAAAGATTTGTGTTACATAAGTTTTTATGTTTATTGAATTTATAAGGTTATAGAGTTTATAGTTGAAATATAAGTCTAATATTATTAATAGTTTATAAATTGCATATATATTATTAACTTTATAAGTTTAATAATCTTAATGGGTTAAGTAGTTGTATATACATTTTAAATATGCAACTGTGGTTATAGGGCTTGTAAGTCTATATGTTTTATAGAGTTAAGTGGTATGTTGAACTTTATATATGCAACTGAAAGCTCTTTTCATATTCACGCTGTCGCTATATCCATAACCAACTCAAAATGGTATACCAGAAAACAATATAGTGTTAAACCCTCAAAAATTTTATAATTCTCCTTGTCTTTTATAAATTATCTGTTTTTGCTGATATTCAGTTATTTTTGTGTTTGATAATTTTTAAATTGTATGGGTAAATTAAATCCGTATATTATATACCAGAACTGTGATGGAATACCTTGAAATACTGATGTTTAACTACCTTTTTAAAATCTTGTCTCTTTTAAATACCCAGAGTCTGTAATGCTTATTAAATCCGACTCCCAACGAGAATTTGAATGGTCTAAATACACATTATAAATTTATTGCCAAAATGCTGATATAGTATTTTAGATTCAGTCATATTTTCTTTAACAGTATACTATGGTACAACAAAATAATTATACAATGATTCATCCCTCGTAGACATCTCAGATTCTACAGAATACTTTTCCTCTATGGATTTAAAATCACTATACATCCAAAATATTAATAAAGCTCCTCCTAAAATTGAAAAAACAACAGTTAAAACTATATCACGAAGCTTTAACCAATCACGATTAGAATAATAAAGCCAAAATAAATAACATAAATTAAAAGGAATTATAATCCAAACCATATTTTTCTCCTTTAAAAATTTTACAATAGAAATACCCATTAAATATTAATTAGTATACTATATCTCTTTCAACTTCTGAATATCTCCTTTATATTGTTCTACAAACTTTTTACAAAAAGAATACATATCTATAACTCTTTGTCCTGAAGGATGAGGATGACTCCAAAGTTCTAAATTTTCAATTCGATTATCATCTTTAAATCCATTTTTATGATGGACTTCTTCTTTTTTTCTTATTGGCCTTCCTATTTTTCTATATCTTCCTGCAATAATCATAAGTTATCTTTTTTGTTCCATTCAAGCGGAACTTGTGAAACTTTTTCTCTTCCTGTTGGTTTATGAATAGGTTTATCTAAAGGTCTAATTTTCAAATTACCATCATTTAGCATTTTTAGTCTTTCTTTAGAAATTCTTATATAATCAGAGTTTCTATCACATCCTATTACTTTTCTATTATGTTTTAATCCAGCTATTAAAGAAGATCCTACACCACAATATGGATCAAGAATCCAATCATTTTCATCAGTCAATGCTAAAACACATCTCTCGACCAATTCTATCGGGAATTGACATGGGTGAATAGTTTTTTCAGGATGATTGGATTTAACATTAGGGATATTCCACAATTCGTTTTTCCAATCATTTACAATAACTTCCCAAATATCAGATGGATTTTTCCCCATTGGATTTCCAGATGGCATTCCATGTTTTTTACCTTTATAATATGTTTTACCTGGATATTTCGATGGGATTCTTACTGGATCAAGATTAAATTTATATTTATCTTGCTTTGTGAACCAAAGTATAGTTTCATATCTTCCAGAAAATCTTTTTGAACAATGTAATCCATGACCGAAATGCCATATTATTCTATTTCTTAATTTTAATCCCTTTCTTTTAAAAATATTATAGAAAAATATATCCAATGGAAATATTTCACCTTTATTAATATAGTTTCCAATTTCCCAACAAATACTTCCTTTATCATTTAGTATTCTTATTAATTCATTAATAACAATTTCCTGTTCATCAAGATATTTTTCTATGCTAATTTTTGTTTCATATTCCTTTCCAATATTATAAGGCGGAGAAGTAATAATTAACATAATTGTGTTAGAAGGAACTGATTTTAAAAAATGAAAACTATCTCCTAAGTGAAGAATTACTTTGGAATTCTTTGAAAATTTCTTGGATAAACTAAATTTTTTAACGAAAATAGCTTTTTGTTCCATGACTATTTTTCTGATTACTCTTTTTTTCTATTCTTTTTTTTCTTTTTCCCCATTAATTATTCCTTAAAGATTTTTCCGCTTCTTCTAATATTTTAATTACTTTTAAGCCATTTTCACCATCTGTTATCGGTTTTATCCTTTTCTGGATACATTCAATAAAATGAGCATCTTCCAATTTTATAGGTTCATCCAATTCAAGTTCAGGGATTAATACATCACCAAACCTCAATGAAATATATTCGCCAAAACTATTATAATTAATATTATCAACACCCTTGTCATAAATTTTCATCTTTTCTCTTATCTCCATATCATCAAAAACAACCATCTTTTTACTGCCTACGATAGTTAGTTTTCTTATCTTATGAGGATCAAGCCAGCTTATATGAATATTAGAAATTATTCTATTCGGAAAATGAAGATTAAGAAATACAACATCATTAACTTCTTTTTGAATATAACTTTCACCGTAAGCAGACACAGAATCTGGCTCATCTTCAAGCAAATACAATGCTACAGATATGTCGTGAGGTCCTAAATTCCATAAACTACTTTCTGTTTTTCTTATAGACCCGAGATTTACCCTCTGTGAATAAAGATAATAAATCTCACCAAGTTCTCCAGATTTTATTAATTCTTTTATCTTTTTCACAACCGGATGATAAATCAAAAGATGACCAACCATCAAAATCCTTTTTCTCTCTTCAGCCTTCTTTAGAAGTATTTCTGCAGAGGTTGAATCAAGTGTTAAAGGTTTTTCTACAAGCACATCTTTATCGTTCTCTAAAGCCAATTTAGCAAGTGAAAAATGTGAACCCGAGGATGATGCAATAACTATCCCTTCTATCGAAGAATCTTCAAATATATCTTTCGGTTCACCGGTTATTTCTATATTTGGATAATTTCTTTTTACTATCCTGAGTTTTTCTTCATCAATATCACAAACGGATTTAAGTCTCACATTATCCATTTCTGATAAGATGCGTATATGATTTTTCCCCCAATTTCCGGCACCTATAACAGCAACATTTACCATAAATTTGAAGTAAAATTTAAAGATAAAACAAAAATATTATTTCTAATTTTTATTTTTCAAAACTTCTAAATAGAATCTTTCGTGCTCTTCGGCTATTTTATCCCAGTTAATTCTTATCATTTCTCTTTAGGCGGTCATTAATCTTTTTAATATCTCCCATATAACTACTAAAACAAATAAACTCTCTATCAGTAAAAATATCTCTCTTTTCAAGCATTTCTATATTATCTTTATATATTTCATAAATCTTCTTTTCTCTTTCTCTTTTCATTAATTCCGGGAAATCTTTAGATGCTTTTTCAAATAAAGATATCCAAGAAGAATACAAAGTTTGAATTTGAAATATAAAACTATCAAGAGAAAAACAACCCTTTAATTCAACATTACAAAAAGAACAACAAAGATGGTTATCTTTTTTTATAAAAGAAATTTTCCCACATTTAGCACTACTATGATAAGGAATCCTTAGAATCCTAGTAGCCTCTTCAGTTGTTATACAAAAATCATCCATAATCACAATATACAAAATTCTGGGGTAAAAAGCAAGGAAAATTATTAGGTAGGTATACTGTGCCATCCCTTTTTTCCCAAATTATAAATATCAACACCATCACCCACAAATAGAGTGATTTTATTCTTTGGTTGCATATCTTCTAAAATACCCACATTCACCATTTTCATTTTTTTGACAATTTCTAAACTTTGGATTTATTATTTTTTGTTTTGTTCGTGTTATGTAATTCATTTTATATCCCGTTGATTCACAATTACAAATAATTCCCCCACCACCAAAATGTTCACAATCCACACAAAATACTTTTTCACTATCTTTCATAGTTTTTCTCCTTTTTTACTTAGTTGATTATTTAATTGTTTTTATATTACAATATACAAAATAAAATTGATAAAAACAAGGAAAATCTCTAAAACCGTCAAATGAGACATTCCCATATCTTGTGCCCGGGATTTCCATTATTTCAGACAAATGCTTCTCACATAAATATTGAAAATAAAAACCTATCCATTCCATTTGTCTCCATTGGCGATAACCTGATTCTTTCATCTCCAAAGTTGCTTTTTTACCATCCCAAAATTTGGGAATTTGCTTTAATTTCTCTGCAATTTGTTCTGCATTTTTTATAAATTTCATATCCATTACTTCGTTCCAAACATGTTTATAGTTTTTTTGTCAACATTATCCTTTATTCTATAAATATTTTTTTCCAACCGCTCTTTTGAAAAATCGAAATATTCTTTTACTATCTCAAACCCTATATATTTTCTTTTAAGCATCTTGCTTATTATAGCAACCTGCCCAGAACCCAAGAATGGGTCTAAAACAACATCTCCTTGTTCGCTCGAATATACGAGTATTTTCTCTACTAATTCCTTTGGCAATTTTGTAGGGGTTTTTATATCCCCATTCCAGTATTCTCTTTTTATTACCCAAACATCTTCCTTATCCCTGTAATGTAAGCTACCCCCCTTCTCATCTCTTGATTCCTTACTAAATCTTTTATAGGGAAAGAATTTTCTTTCCTTATCATTTTTACATAAATAAAGGCAGTGATAATGAGAAGTAACAAACTTTCTATGGGTCACCACACCAAATTGATATTTCCATATAATGTGATTAACAGTAATAAAACCTAATTCATCAATTGCAATTAAAATATCTTTAAGATTATTCCATCCAGAGAATACATACATACTGCCGGTTTTTCTCAAAATTCTATGGACTTCTCTCATCCAATTAATTGTAAATGCATTATACTTTTCTCTTGGGATTTCTTTATATCCTTCTAAAACCCTCGATTGTGACCTGTTGTAATTGCTTTTCTTTGCCTTAAAATCTATTGCGAACGGTGGATCTGTTACAACAAGGTCTATTGTATCATTGGGAATGAGTTTCATACCATTAATACAATCCATATTATATATTTCATTGAATTTTAATTCTTGCATATTTTAAACCCTATCAAATATCTTATATTTCAATATTATGTACTGTAATTACTAATTAGATAATTTTTTTCCTTATATCCTAAACATAAATTATTCATTGGACAAGATTTACATTTTGGATTTTCATGATTAAAGCAGTAATTCGTACCTATATGCATTAAACCATCATCAAAATCTGCAACTGAATAACTGTCTTTCCCCTTATTTAAATTATAAATAAGCATATTTGGAAGTCTTTGAATTTCAATCTTTCTAAGTTTTTTATTCATTCTTAAATGATCAATTACGACATCACAATATGATGAAAAATATTCAGAATTAGTAGAATCCTTTGGAATTTTTATACCTCTAATATTGGTGACTCTAATATAATTAATTCCTCTTTTTCCAACATTCTCTTGAATAACATTTTGTTTTTTTAAATTATGGGTCTATCATAAATCTTCCACTATGAAGATGTCCAAATTTTTCAAATTCTTCCCAAGATTCATATATCATCATTTTATTGTTTCTCCTTTGCTTGGTACAATCTTTTCTAATATTTGTATTATAACCCATAAAATTCCTTGAATTGGCAAAATAACAACAACCCCAAATACAACCCCAAATACAAGAAGTATGACAGAAATAATAAAAACCCACATTCCAATAGTAATACTACCTATCACAAGAAAAACTAAAATCTTTATTGCTACTAATCCCATATCACAAAAAAATAGTATAATAGGTTCTAAAAAATCAAACAAAAAATCAAGTTCCATTATTTTTCTCCTATATTTATAATAACTTATTAAGTATTGTGGATGTCGCCAATTATTTCTACAAACTTTAAAGAATAAACAGATTCTTCATAATTATCCCATTTCCAAGGTGTCCCAGTAAAACAACAATAATATTTATCCCATATAACTACTGTAACTCCATGACATTCTTTATCCCATAAATCATATTCTGGATTATTGTTAGATGTTACTAATTTATCTCCTTCATAAATTTCAACATTCTTTGAATCCTCTCTACCTATATATTGCTCTTTATCATCATGAACTATATATCTTAAAATCATTTTTATAGGATGCCAAACCTTATTATCTATAGAATGTTCTATTATCAAAAAGAATGATTTAATTCTTCTATGCCTCTCATATCCCACAATCTTTCCGTCTCGAAGTAACCTGAATTTTAGGTCTCTCATTATTTATTCCTCCTTTATTAATAATGCACCATTCCCCAAAATCGCAATGGTGTAAACTTGCTGATTATTTCCACGCTTTTTTATTTATAATAGCACTAACCATTGGGTGGCTAATATTAAATTGCTTTGCTATTTCACGCTGTGTATATCCCTCAGAATATAATCTTCTTATTTCATTGGCTTTTTCCATTGACAATTTCCTTCCCCTTCTATTTATGGCAGAAGTTTTTCTATCTATCCATCTGCAATTAGAGGTTTCGTAATTCCCGTCATTGTTAATTCTATCCATAACAAAACCATCTGGACATTTTCCCATATCTGCAAGAAAGTTCTCAAAACTGTTCCATCTATCACATACTGAAATTCCACGATTACCATAATTTTTATATGCTTTATTATTTGGATTATTACATCTATCACGCATAGATATCCAAACTTGATAAATTTTAGTGTTTTTTCCTTTTATACAATGACCGTGTTCTAAACCAATTTTATTTCCTTTTTGAAAACCTTTTTCACCTTCTGGCATTTCTAATCCTCTTTAAACAAAAAGGCAACGCTTCTGGTAAACCATGAAAGGAGGTGAATCCAAACAGGCAGAATTTGTTGCCTTATATTTCTAAATTAAAAAACCTTTCACAGTTTACATTACAAATATAATAAATTCCTATACTAAAGTCAAGTATTATTTTTATAAATGTCGTTTATTCTGCCTATTAGTAATGCACCATCAGGTACAAACTGCCATCATCTTTGTATTTTGTGTATCCCCATAATCGCATAAATGTCATATTTTCATCGCTTTCACCTGGAATGTGTTTTTCAATCATATCCATATTAGTTTCCTCATCATAAATTCTCTCAACATAAACTTTAGCATCATCTTTTAAATCAAATTCTTTAATAATCCATTTTAACATAGCCACAGTTAAGTAGTCATCTTCGTAGTTGTTCATTTTCTTTAATAATCGTTTACATTGCCACCTTTTAAACCATTTCATAATATTCCTTTTTAAATAGTATATGTTTTTCATAAAATTTGTATTTTTGATTTGGGGACATAAGAGAAAGAAGATATGATATTAAACTCATTAAATTTACTTTTTGTTTCTCTTTGTCAACTCCTTTATGAATCCTCTCAAAACCAAAATAAGATTCTATCTTATCTAAAATTATTTCATCAAGTTTTTTTTCATCCTGATTAATCTTTTTTCTAATAATTAAACTTTTCATTTTGTTATCCTATTAAATAATATTCTTGTTGTTTTTTCGTCCAAATTATTAGTTTCTCTATAAACTTCATTTTCTAATTCTTCTATATGTTTTTCAATCCAATCATTTCTATCTTCTCTTTCAATAAACTCTAAATACATACCATCAAAACCACTCACATAACAAAGATTATATTTCTTAATCAATTCTTTGTATCTTTCTAAAAATTCTTCACAATGTTCTTTAAGTTTATCTTTGTAATTTATATTCATTTTTTCTCTTTTTAATTTAAGTAAACCACACTCTTCTAATACTTCGGTCAATGTTCCTCTTTCGTAACAAGAAGCAATAAATAAATAAACAGCTTCAGATAAATTGTCTTTAGCCTTTTTTTCATTCTCTCCCTGGCTATGAATGTCAAGAATATGGCAAGAGGCCAAAATCATTTTTTTATTATTCGTCATTATCTCCTTTATTTCTTTTACTCCATTGTTTTAACTGCTATTATTATAATTGCTAATACAAAAAATGCTGTTAAAAATAATCCCGCTAATTCCATTTTGTTTCTCCTTTATTACATTAAATTATTTACCCCTCATAAAGTTTTGCATTTACTAACCAATAGTTAATTTACATTAACATAACCAGCCCACTTGCGTCTCTTCATAGCCAACGCACTCTATGCGAAGATTATTTTTTCCACCCCTCAAGCACTACTCTGTATATATCTTTATTAGATTTATGGGGATTTTTCTTTCTTACTCTACTGACTTCTTTCATAAATTTTGCCATTCGTTTTCTACTTTTTTCATCCTCTTTAATTATATCATCTTTTAAGTTTTCTCTCAGATATTTTAAACATATTTCCATCTCTTCTAAAGTTTCTTCAGTTGAATTATCATCATAATCTTTATTTTCTCCTTTTAATGTTTTGACAGAAAATTCTAATCCTCCTATTAAAAGATCACTACTAATTCTAAATTCTTTCTTTTTAAACATTATTTCTCCTATTTTATCTTCATAACCTTTAATTTCTCTATAATTGTTGTTAATACTTTAACAGGATTACTTTCAGATTCATCTCTTTCATCAAGAAGCCTAAAAAGGATTTTAAGTTTCTTATCCTTATTTAACTTTTCAAATTCTTCTATTTTCATTTAGTTCTCCTAATGTTGGTATAATAATTATTTCCAGTAAATTTCCCCTAATATCCCATACCCTACCACAAAAAGAACAGTATAATTTAGTTTTATGGTTGCTAATCAATACTTTTTTACACCAAGGACAATCTAATATCATAATTACTTCCTTCTTTATACATAAATAATTCTATATTATTTCTTCTCTTAATATTTACAATACTTTACAAAAGAAAACTGATTAATTTCCCATTAACCCTTAAAACTACTCTACCATCTTTTACTGTTGCTGTTTTTACTACTTCTGAAGGAGATAGAAAAACTCCAGCAAATCCATATTCTGTCATCAGTACTTTAACTAATTTATCATATAATTTAACATCTGCTAATGATATTTGATACTTTTCCATTAAATAATTTATTCTTTCTTGTTTGATTATACTCTCAACCATTTTATGCCTTTTTAATTAATTCTATAAATGAATCTAATTTCTTCTTATCAAGACTAATCAGAAGAGGTAATTTAGCAACTACTTCTTTATCAGACATTTTTTCAAAAAGAAAATACTCCCTACTTATTTCTGCGAAAGTAAAAAAGTGATCCCAATCTTGTGAATTCTCTTCTAAACCAACAGAAACTGCAAGCTCATTTAAATCACTAGGAGGTGCTACTTTACCTCTTTCCATTTTACTTATAAATACTGGATCCTTATCAAATTTTTTGCAATATGACCTTAAAGTATATTTCTTGTTTAATCGGAGTAATCTAAAAAAACCACCAAATATTGGACTAAGTTTTTTTCTAATAAAGTTATCTTCCATAATTTTCTCCCTAGTTGATTTAAGTTGTTTTTACAATATACGCATTTTTTACAAGAAAAGCAAGATAAAACTTTTAAGTAGATATATCATGCTTTAGTTTTCTATTCATATTATAATTTTTAAGACACATTCCCGTACGCTTATATACATTTCCATAATCTTTTACTTGTTCCAGTCTCTCACGATTTCTTTTTTGATCATTTTCCTCTACTTTAAAACCATCTTCATCATTTACATAACCCTCGCCTATTGTGAAAAATGAATATTCATACATCCCATCCTCAATATTTACTAGTCGTAAACCAATCTCCCCATCATAAATATTTTTGCCATCACAGAGAACTATATAAATAACATCAATATCTTGATACATCGGGGTTTTTCTAACAAACTTTTTATTATAAGACAATTCTCCTTTACATCTAAAATATCCTCTCCATACTCTTTTTCCAACTACATTATTTCCTTGAAATTCAAAGTATTTGGTAAATATATAAACAAATCTAATATCTTCTACTCGAACTCTATCACAATAAATGTGCCTGTTAAATCTCCAATCTTCAAATTCTTTCTTTTTATGGAAATTATGAGAATATTTTGGTTCTTCCCAACTTGGGTTAAATTTTTTCTTTAAATCCTGATTATTTTCCTTCCCCTCTAAACCTTTTATACCAACTAATCCTCCTAAACTAATTAAACTTAGAAACTTTCTTCTTTTCATAATTTATCTCCTTTGTATTATTTATTCCATTGATTTAACCACAATTATAATAATTCCCAATATAAAAATCACCATTATAATCAATCCTAATAAGTCTATCATATTATTTCTCCCCTCTAAACCATTTCTAAAAATATCCCTAATTTAATCAGCCACCTAGCAAGACTGTGCTAAAAAGCCCTTTTTGGTATCAGAATACCCTATATCAACCAGAGGGCTTAAAAGTGCTTTAAAACTTATTTTTATTTATATCTAGTATCTTTTTTCGATAACTAAAATTATACTCCTCACTTCCACTACAAAATCTTTTTGCCATTAAAAAACCTTTAATAAAATTATATGTTAAAATCTTATCATAAAATTGAGAAAGTTCATCACCATCTGCAAGAAAACCTCTTAATCTTTTATCTCTTCGACTCACAAATATAAATGTCTCACTTCCATAGCAACCATCAGAAACTCTAAAAGAAAATATTCTCTCTGATATAAATTTCTTTTTTGCTTTTTTAAACCAATTTTTCTTAAGATAAAAAGGTTTCCTTTGAAACAAGTTAAACATTTCTTCTCTCCTTTATAAGTTTATTAATCTTTTTTTCAATTAATTCCAAATTATCAATAATCCTATTTATCTTATAACTCAACATTTTTCTTTGCGGAGATTCATTACCCACTATGTTGTATTTTGAAATCTTATGTAGCTCTAATTCTTTAATCATTTCTCCATATAATCGAATAAATTTTTATTAAAAGATTGATGTAATAAAACTTTTTCCGATGTTTCACGTGGAACAATTAGTTCCTGACCCCTTGTATATAAATTATGCCCTATCCTTTCACAGAAAAATATCCCCATCAAAATAATCGTTAAATAAAGCAGAAATATTTTACCAATATGGTTATTCATTTATTAATCCCCACAAATTAATATCTTTATACTCACCTTCAGTAAAGTAATGGTCTTTTTGTGTTCCCTCTCTTGCCCATCCCAATTTCTCCATAATTCTATTATATGCAGGATTACAAGACCCACAATAAAGTTTATGTAATTTTAAATCATTAAAAGCAAAGTTCATCAACAATTTTATTGCTTCAGAACCATATCCACAACCTTGCTTTTCACCAATTAATATACCAAGTTCCGCTTTTTTACTTACCCAATCTATATCAAGTGTAATGTTTCCTATATGTTTATCATTTTTCTCATCAACTATCGCTAAAAATATCCCCTTAAAATTATCTGCAAATTCTCTAATCTTTTTTAATGTTTGCGGTATTAAATTCCATCGCATATACTTTGTAACTTCTCTATCATTTAACCATCGAAAAGTATCTTCAAAATCAGATTCAATTAATGGTCTTAAACAAATCTTTTCACCTTCTAAGAATTTTACCATATTTTTATTCTTTACCTTTAATTTCTACATCACAAACTATCTTTCCTGTTCGTAATGCTGGTCTTGAAAATGTTAATTTAAAGTCCCCATAGTTTATAAATGCTCTTGGATAACCTTCTGCATCAAGCATACGAATATGGTCAAATAATTTATCTAAATTATTTATATTTAATATTTCACTTTGTTCTGGAGTTCGTCTTTTGAATAAAGTAATTTTTCCTGCTTGGAAAGTGTCCGCTCCACATTTCTTTTTACTAATACATTTTATCATTTCAGCAACCTCTTGAGACATTTTTATATAAATTTCTTCTGCTAACCCCCTTAATGAAATTTCTTCCTTACAATAAATATTACCAGTATCAAGACCTTCTTGTATTCGGAATGCACAGATACGAGTTTCATCTTTTCCCTCAATAATCATATTCTGCAAAGGACTCCCCCCTCTTCCATAAGGTAACTCTGTACAATGAAATCCTATACATTCATAATTCTCATATATCTCTTTTGGAATTATCCAACTCCAATGTGGAAAGAATATATATTTGGGATTGATATTTTTAACAAATTCAACATTCAAATCATCTTTATTTGTTATTAAATGCCAATTATCTCCCCACTCTTTAACTTTCTTCTGGAATAATTCTATATTCCATTTTCGTATCGTTGCTATTATATAGTTATTCATACAATTCACACAATTCTTTAACGGGCGTATCATATCCCTCTGTTAACAAATGCAGAAGCGATTCTTTGTCTTTACCTTTATGATAAGAACCCTGACCAATCTGTTTTCTTGGTTTAAGTGCCCCAGATAATATAAAGTCCCAGCTTTTTATGAAGAGAATATCTAACTCATATCGTAACCTCATATAGGATGTTCTTAAAGTCTCAAATCCAAAAAATTCCACTTTTTTCTGAGTTAGTATATCACCAGTATCTATCCCTTCGTCTATATAATGGATTGTTACACCTTTTGATGTATCCTCAACCCAACTCCAAAAGTTTGGGTCTTTACCTTTATTCCAAGGCAAATACGATATATGTAAATTAATTATTTTATCAGGAAATTTATCGATAATATCTTTTTTAATTATATGTAAATATCCATAACTAATAACAAAATCAGCCCAATTAACAATACTCAAACCACCCGAAATTTTATCTTCAGTTTGATGAACATCGTGCCCCTTATCCCGTAAGAAATCAATTAAAGGTGATTTTTCATATCCTAAAAACAATATATTCATTTAATATTCCTAATCAAAATAAATGCTTCTGCATAATTATACCCACAGACACTTCCACATACTTTCGCTTTTGCCCTAATTACTTCAGGAGAACGGGGATGTGGAGATTCTCTAATTTCACTTTCATATATTTTAAACGCTTCAATCTTATTATCTATATAATTCGATATATCAATGAAAGTATTTGGAGAAAATCCATTACTCCCAAAAGTCCATTCTGTTGACGATGGTATTTCAAAAGAATATATTTCCTTAACTGTCTCATCTTTCACAGGTCTTGTTGCTGTTATAACTGCTTGATAAGTTATTCGATGGTCTATGTTTAAATCATTACAATAATGGGTATATATTACATCAGGTTCATTTACATTTTTAATTTCTTCAATTGTTTTTACAATATCAAGAAATGGAATAGTATCAAATCTATTATCTGGATAATCATTTGTATAAACCATATTAACACCTAAATACTTTCCCACTTTTTTAGCTTTTATTTTTAATTTATAAAGTTCCCTTTCTCTTTCATTAACATCTCTTATCTTGTCCCTTGATGTTACCCCCTCACCTAAAATCAAGATTGAAACTCTATCTCCATTATCGATATGCTTTAAAATCGTTCCTCCACATCCAAGAACTTCGTCATCAAGGATGAGCACAAATTACTAATATGTTTGACACCCCTAATCACCTCTCTTTCAATAAACTATATGACTTCTTTGATAAAATTAAATTTCTCCACTCCTCATACTGTTTTTTCTTTTTTGCTCGTAAAGGATATTCTTCAAATTGAGGAACTATTACATTTATTAAATCAACAATCGGTTGTACAATATATCCCCATTGATTATTTCTAACTTTTGTAATATATTTAGGATTCCAATTATCCATTTTTGCTTTTATATCTCTATAATAAAGTTTTCCCACGCCCAAATAATTTTTAATTTCTTCCAATATTTCTTTATCATCTTCTCTTAATATTATTCTAAAACAACATCCATGTCCACAATTTTTAGAAGAACCAAAATTTCCTTCACCATCAACAAATCCAGATAACCAATGACCAAATTCTTTATTATTATCTCTTTGTTTAAATTTAGTACTATGTGATTTTAAATAACATTGTCTACACATTTGAGTTTTAATTGCACTTTTAGGATTTAATATCTTTCCACAAACCAAACATTTTAACGGTTCTTTTCTTTTATGTTTTTTGTTATAACAAATTCTACACAATTTCGGAGGAATTTTCTTCTTAGTAATTTTTTCCCTATCGCAGTTTTGGCATGTATATGTATTTATCAGATGTGCACTTATGTCTAATATTTTACCTGAATGTTCTTTCATTTAAAATCTCTCTTTACAATACTTGCATAATCTTTTAATTTTCATACTCTAATATACAAATAAATTTTATCAAAAGCAAGGATTTTATATTTATATCACTTTCCTTAACTTATAAATTTTTAAACTTAACTGACTTTCAAACACTCTACTATTTTTTATCATATTTTTGAAATATCTTGTCCATTTAGCACGATTAAAATTAACAATTGAATTACAACTTCTATTAATTTACCATAAAAAATTTTAACTGCTCCAACCACAAAAAATGGAATGCCAATCACTACTGACCATACCTCTGTTATAAATTTTATCATTATTCAATCCTCCTCAGAACTTGTTTTCTTGCAACATATATATTACCACAGGATTTGCAGATTTGAGTTGTTAATTTAAAAGATTCATTTATCCCTGCTTCCATTCCTATCGCAGAATTGCCAATATAACTCCAAAGTGCAATATGTATATTTTCTTCTATTTCGGTATTACCACAAGATGAACAGTTATTTCTAATGTCTTCTATGATTAAATATTTAATAGGATGATTAACCCATTCACTAACCCACCAAGTATGTCCTTTAGTCCATTCCTCTTCAACAAGTTCATATTCATAATTATCAACAACCAATGTATCATATTGCGGAGTATGAATATATATTTTCCCATCTACTTCAATTGTATCCTTTGAGGTGTCTATATTATACCAATAATGCTCATAACCTATAATAGACATAGTTTCCTGCGAATACACAGGCAAAACAAATAATAACATAAATAATATTGCTAATTCTTTCATTGGTTTATCTCCTTAATATTTATTGTATGCATCTTTATTACTATTAAACTCTTTAATGGTTTCCTCTGTTTTAGGATTTTCAACCATCTTTTTAAAAAACTTATATGGGACAGTCACTATATCTGCACCAGCAATTAAAGATTGGGTTATCTCTATTGATTTTCTGATACTTCCTACAATAATTTTTGATTTAAGATTTTGTTTTTTTATTAACTCTGATGTTTCCTCAATAACTGATATTCGTGCATTAGATTCTATAAGATTAAATTCCGATTCTGCGAGATTGTATTTTTCTAAGTCTTTCTTTGCTTCATCAATAATATCATTTGTTCTACCGAGGAATATACTCACATAAGTTGCCCCCGCAAGTGCAGCAAGTAATGCTTGGCTTGATGACATTATTATTGTTGCATTAACAGGAATTTTTTCTGTTTTTTCAATTGTCTTAACTGTATTATCTAATCCCGAAGTAATAATTGGGACTTTTCTTTCAAGTGTATCAATTACTTTAAGCCCTAAAGCAGTTACGGGAACTTTAATTACTATATTTTTATGCCAACGATGATATTCTATAGCTTCTTTAATCATATCCCCTGGTTCTTCATTGATTAATTCTACACTGATGGGTCCATCAATAATATCACAAATTTCAAGTATTCTATCTTTTAATATAATACCAGATTCTTTAGCAAGGATTTTAGGATTTGTGGTTACCCCTGATATTATTCCCCATTTTGCTATTTCTTTTATTTCACAAACATTTGCAGTATCAATAAATAATGCCATGATTATTTCTCCTTAAATAGATATTGTGTGATATATTTCTTCTCTAATTTTTTAATTACTACTTTAGTTTTTGGTCTTTTCTTATAGTATTCTCTTATTATATCCCTAAAAGTTTCAGCATCCTCATAAGAACCAAATATAGTTCTATTACTTTCAGTTGTAAACCATATATCAGAAACCCCTTGAATTTCTACATAATGCCTATAAATTGCTTTTGGAATTATTATTTCTATGTAATACATTTATAATATTTAACAGTTTCCTCAAAAGAATCAAAGGGACTACTTGGAATAATAAATTCTTTTAATAAACTTATCGCATATTTTTGAACTTCTTCTCTTTTATCACAACTTAATAATCCACTACCGAGATAATAACTTACCTCATCGTCTGCAAAACAACAAATACCATAAATCCATGGGTCGTTATAACTCCATCTACAATATAAAATCCAGTATTCTAAGTCAATTGGGTTTATAAAAATTCTTTCACTCTGTAAAGTTGTATTAACCCAATCCTCTACCCATTCTATTTTTAAATTATCAAGAACTTTTTTTCGAGTCATTAAAATTGTCCTATTATTTTTGTACCTTCAAAGTCAAACCTAAACGGCATTTCTCTAAGTCCTTCTTTCTCCATTGCATTTCTTAGTTTGCCTTTGTTTCCTTTACAGTAAAATAAAAAGAAGCCTCCACCTCCGGCTCCGCAAATTTTCGAACTGATAGCACCAGTATCTTTTGCTATTTTATACCATCTGTCAATCTTTTCACTTGAAATCTTCTTTGACATTCTTTTTTTAATTTCCCAATGTCTATCAATAAGTTCCCCCCACTTATCCAATTCTCCGTTTTCAAGATATTCTTTACTTAAATATCCTATTTCTTTTTCCTCATGCATTATATTCATCACTTCTTTATCATCTCTATCCTGTTTTTCTTTCTGTTCTCTTATAACATCTGATGCACTTCTTCTTATCCCTGTATAGAATAAAATTATATTCCTTTCTAATTCTTCAATATCATTAATGGATATTTTTAAGGGAGTAATATTAACTTTCCCATTTTTCTTTATATTCATACATATAATCCCACCAAACGCCGCAATGTATTGGTCTTGTTTACCAATTGGCTGTTTCATTCTATTTATTTCAATTTCACATGCCTCTTCTGCGAGAGTTTCAAGGAAAACATAATCTCTTTTATAAGTATGAAGTGCGTTGAGTAACCCTACTGTGAAACTACCTGAAGTCCCTAATCCAACACCTGAGGGTATTGTAGCAAGGGAATGTATTTCTATCCCTGTCGGAATATCAAGCATCTTACATGCTTCCCTGATTATAGGATGTTTAATTTCTTCATTACTTTTTACTTCTTCAATTTTTGAATATGTAAATTTACTTTCATCCTCAAATCTATTATGTAAACAGATATATGTATATCTATTAATTGCAGCGGAAACTAAAAATCCACCGTGTTTAGAATAATATGAAGGTAAATCTGTCCCACCACCACCCAATGTTATTCTTACTGGTGTTCTCGTTATAATCATTTCTATTTGTACTCCTTAAATTCCCTCATCATTATGTTTATCACCAATGTACATACCCAACCACCCCGCCAATATACTAAATATTGCTAAACTTGCTATTAAACCAACCATATGTAAATAATTATGCTTTGTTGCAAAGACAAAACACCCTATACAAGTAAACGAAAAAATAGCAGATAAAACTATAATTATAATTCCTAACTTATTTAATTTACCATATTCAAAATTTTCCCATATTCTCAAACTTGTTTTTTCTTTTAATTTACTATTTTTCATTTCTCTCTCCCTTTATTTTAAAAGTAATAATTTAAACATCCTTTTAAATGTCATATATGTGCTTCTTATCCTATCTAATTTCGTATGTCCTACCCTCTCATTATAAGATATAGGAACTATTTTAACCTTATATCCCTTCATTATTGTTTTTATCAGTATCTCAACTGGCAAAGCAGATCCATTATAATCAAAATTCACTTTTTCAAACAATTTCCTGTTGTATGCCCTCATTCCAGAATGTAAATCTTTTATTTTATAAGTCTTTAAATATTTTCTAAATAATATATTTGCTATAAACACAAAAGTTTTGTTTGCCAAATAGTTTTCAATTGGCATTGAAGATGGCTTTTTAAATAATCTCGAACCGTCAACTAAATCATATCCCTTCTCAATCCATTGAACCAATTCTGGAATCTGTTCTGCTGGATAAGTTCCATCACAATCCAATGTAACGATTATATCCCCTGTTGCACCCCATAGTCCCCTGCATAAAGAAAACCCATATCCTTGTGTGAAGAAGTTTTTAATAATATCACACCCTAATTCTGATGCTAATTGATTAGTTTTATCTGTGCTCCCATCATCTACAATAAGAATATTAGCATCAGGAACTACTTTTCTAATCTGATTGACAACATTAGGTAATGCTTTTTCTTCGTTTAATGCTGCCATTACAACTGTTATTTTATTCATTTTTCTTAAAATACCTCCAAATATTGCAATACCAAATATCCCAGAAATCTATATCTTCAAATGAAATATATGTGTCATTTATCGGTATTTTTAAACTTTCCCCTCCAATTGATTTATTAACAGCCGATGCAATATGATAACTCCCCCAAATAATAGGTGAATATTCAGGTATGAATCCTGTTGTTAATATTTTATCCTGTATCTCATAACTTAAATTCCGACTGATTAATGACGAATTTACAAGTATTGATGGTAATTGTATTAATAATCCTATTATCATTAAGGTTTTAAATATAGATATTTTATTTATCATTTGCTCCCCTTAATTGCTATAATAATACTTATAATAATTATCAACCATACAGATACATACATAAAAACTTCCATTGCTTTAACAATTAACTTTTTTATTGTCTAAATATACAGCCACAGGTATTAAAAAAAACGGTATAAGCACATACTGAAATCTTGCTCCCCAACTATAACCACTATGAAATGAACCAATTGCCAATGAATAAAAACATAGGTTAAATATGATTATAGATATAAAAAAGATTGCTTCATTCCGATATTTTTTTATGAATCCCCTAATACTCCAGAAGAATAGTATTGTAACAGGTGCATATAGAAAGAACGATTTACCCGAACTAAAGAAAAATCCCCATATATTTGTTATTATTTTTACACTGTCGATAACAATAAGTTCTGCCTGTGCTATATTTCCATATCCGAATGCCAATATGTTCCTTCTTATTAGATAGTTTATTAATAGTGTTATAGATATGAAAAATATTATAGGAAAGAAAAAACATACAATTTGATAATAAACACATTTCAAATATTTGTTTGGTAATAACTGTTTTGTTTTTATAATCATATATATTAAAAACGGTAATAGTATATATAAAGTATCAAATCTGGTGAAAATAGCATAACCTATAAAGAACCCTGGAAATAATATCTCTTTATATGAACGGTCAATATCATATACCAATATACTATAATAAACCCCTAACAATATACACAATCCTACCAATGGTTCTCTAAATCCCTGCCTTGAATGAGGGAATACATAAGTGCATAACCCAAAAGCGATAGTAACTAAAAGGGATATTCTATCTGATACACTAAACAGTTTCAATATCTTATAAAATACCATACATAATAACGCTGATATAACACAGTTCGACATTGATACGAAAAACATAGTAATATAATCTCTGGGAATTTCAATCAGTAAGAAAGAAACCAATAATCCAATAAGATAAAATGGAAGTTGAACAATAACCTGCCCCAATTGGTATTTAGAATATATTTTCTCATTGATATTATTATTTATATGAGAGTTGTATATTCTTTCCATTTCTTTTATTTCAAACTTTCTTTCAGGATGGTCATTCAATACCAAATTCCTATCAAGGATTATACTTTCTGTTGTCAAATATGTATAAAATCCATCTCCGCCATAATGCCCACTTGCAAAGAGAATATAAATTATTAAAAATAATATGAATTTAGTTTTCATTGGTTTATCTTCTTAATATAATTGATTATTTCCAATTCCGCTATTCGCTTTTCGAGACTGTCAATTCTGCTACTATTTATAGCAATAGGATTATCCCAAATATTTACAGATTCCTCAATAATATAATAATCCGTAAGTTCTGTAAGTTTCGCATTCTCCAAACTATCCTTATATGCTTTGGCTGTGGTGAGTAATTGTTGTTCTATAAATTCTTCATTACAAATATTACAAGTATATTGCCATCCCCTATAAAGACGAACTGAAAATTTCATATCCTCACACCCATTCGGGCAACGGTATTTGATTTCTTTTATAACTGAATCATTTGGAATCCCACCTGCACTAAACATTGTAGAATCAAGATTACTTGACTTTTCTGGAGTATAAATATATCTTTTTTGAGTCCCATCTTCTTTTTCTACATAAATCGTATCTGGGAATAAAATAAATTCTGAACTAACATTTTCAAACCATCCAGGCACAACAAATTTATCCTGCCCCCACACATCTAACGAAGTAGTTAAAAATATAAATAATGCGATTAAAAATAATTTAGTTTTCATAACTTACCTCCTTATATTAAAGAATCTTTCAATGTTTTAAATTTTATAACAATAATCTTATTTTTTTTATCTTCATAAATTGTTTCATAATAACCCCAACCATAGTCTTGATGGGTTGTATTTTCTAACCACTTTTCGTAAAATTTATTAGGGTTAAAAACAAATACTTGTTTACAAGAATCAACACTTAAATCCGTTTCTTCCGCTACTGTGTACTTGATTTGTATGGTCGGTTTGTGGAGATATTCAATAACTTCATATACTTTCCACTTCTTTGAACAACTTATAAATATAAATAATAATATAAATGCGATTATATATGGTTTAGTTTTCATTGTGTTTTCTCCTTTTTATTTAAACCTTCTTTTGCTCTTTTAATTATTTTGAACATTTCAACTTTTGTCATTGCTAAATTTTTCATTATCTGATTAATATTTCTTTCTCCATATAGTACCTTTCTATTTTTTGTAATAATATCAATAGTTTCTGTCAAAAGACTATCTGTTTCTTGAGCATATTTCAATACCTCTATATGATTTTCCGCATTTGTAAATTCCACAAGTAAAATTACATTTGTTTCTATCCTACCTAATAAAGAATCTACTAATTCCGATTTTTCCCCAAAAGGAGAATTACATTGGGAATTAATAAAACATACAAATAATGCGATTAATATGATATATTTTTTCATCGTTTTTCCCTCTTTTTAATAAACATAGCAATTTTCTCATACCCCTAATATACGCATAAATATATTTATACCAAAGCATTTTATTTAATTACCTCTAATTCATCCCAATTAAAATTCGTTCCAATCTCATCATAAAAATATAAATCAAACACATCTCTTTCTCGACCCCCAAAACAAAACTGTGCATTTGTCAATTGTTTAATAAAAAATCCCCATTATCATATTCAACTCTTCCCAAAATAAATTTATTACTGCCATCTACAAATATCAAAAAATCATAAGATGAGAATTTAACAATATTCCTCTCATAAATCTTTTTCCTATTCTTATCTCTTTCTCCTATATATTGCCCAACTGTTTCTGGTTTTACTGGTTCTCTTTTCCAATTTGCTTTATCAATATAGTATTCTTTTTTGTCATTTACATATAAAGAACCATAATGCCAAAAGTATTCTTGTTTTTTAGAATCACAGTATATGCCAATACCTCTAAATTCTATCTCTCGCATTATTTTCTTCCTTCAGTATAATTTTTTTTGTTATTTTTTATTATATAAGCCGTAGGTTGTCTATTAAATGAAAATTGTTTAATAAGATTATCACCAATATATCTATCAACTATATCGCTTTCGGTTTTTGAAGTCCCCATATTGTAGTGGTCTATGATTAAAATACCGTCATTGACTATCCTATGCCAAAAGTTCTCCATTGATTTTTCATACCCTAAAAATAATATATTTTTCATTTATCCCCTTAATTAAATAAAAGAGAAACAGCATTTTAATTAATTATTCTAAATATGTCCCACAATTAGCACAGTATTTATTCTCCGATTTCCATTTTCTTCCACAAGTAGAACATTTCAATTCTGTTTTTACTGTTAGTGGTTTTTCTATTCTCCCATCTAATTTCTCTTTCGTACCTCTCAATACCAAAGTTATTATAGAACTTGCTTCTTCCAATTCTCCTATCCTATCGTAACCTAATTGAATATTCACAGGATTTCCTTTTACTGTTATTCCTTCATCTTCTACTGGAATATTTAGATTACCTATATTAACATTACTAATAGATTTTGAATCATTCTGACTAGTATAAGTAATAGAATTTGTATCATTAGAAGAACTCCAATAATATAGATAAGGATAGTATGGTTCAAAAGGTCTCGGATACCAAGGATACGGATAATCATAATCCTTTGGACACCAATATTTTCTATTTATCCACACTTCCTGTTCCACTCTTTCTGTAACTACCCTTTTTTCAAATGTAAATTCTATTCTAACTATCCCATCATCTATTCTGTCACCTCTGTAATCCATTATTTCTTTTGTCTTCTGAATGAATTTGAATTTGTTAGTTATTAATCCTGCATTTGTCATAAATCCTTTTAATTCAAATGTAGAATTTGGTTGTGATATTAATCCTCTTCTACCAACCGCATTTACTCCATCTATATCCACTTCAATTTCCGCTTTTCTATCTTCTAAATTCTTCATAAATATCGAATATTCAGAGCCAAATGGTAAGTAAACTATCCCATCCTTTTCTCTCAATATCTGACCATCTACTTTTACTACTGCTACAAGGTTATTTTTGAACATTGTATTCACTCTCCTTTTTTAAGGATAACCAACTAATTACCCTAGGTTATTTTTAAAGTTGATTTGTTTTGCTGTTCCTCTTTTATATCTAATCTTTTAATCTCTTGGCCAAGGTTCTGAAGGTTCAATTACTGAAGAACTATTTAAATCATCTAATCTTTTTTCAGTTTCATCATCTTCTAAATTCCACATTGACAAATCATATCTTGTTTCAGTAAATATATAATTCCCTAATAACTGCCCTAACCTCTGGTCTGGATATTTGTTCCAAAGTTTCTCTATCTTATTTAATATTCTTTTAATTCTTTTTGAGTCTCTCATTTTTTTTCACTTTTAATATTATTAATATACAAAATTATTCTGATAAAAGCAAGAAGTTTATTAAAATGGTATATTATAATATACTTAACAAACCAAATAATATAAAAGGAAGCAAAATAATAGTAAAATCTCTCATTTTAGCAATAGCATCCCCTACTTATTATATTAAAGGAAGCAATAAGTTTATAGAATTTCTCAAATGAAGTTTAGCATTTTCCCTACAAAGTTATAAAGGAAAGCATTTGCTATTTAGAATTTCTCAACAGCATCCTAGCATTCCCCTTATTATTAAAAGCATACTTTGTTTTCTTTTTGACTTCCATCATCCTCTTGAAATAAATAGAAAGTCTTTGGTAATAATTCACCTTTTTCACAAATTTGATAATTTCCCATATAAATGTAAGTTAAATATTCATTTTTTTCCATAATATAATCACCTGTTTTAAAAACACAAAAATTTCTATTAACTTTCTTTCCTTCTATATCATCAACTAATGCTACAATATAAGGTAATTCCTCTATAACTTCAACACACATAACTTTTGCAGTTTCTGGCATTTCAATTATAAAATAACCTTGGATAGTTTTAAAACACCTTTCTTCATATCTCATCCCTTCTTCCCTTTTCTCAAAAGGACTATTTAAAAAAGAATATCTACGAATTGTTTTCATAATCTTTTCCTTTCAAAAATATAATAAATAATATACCGATTTTAATCTGTAGGGAAAAGCAAGGATAAAATAGAATCTCTCATTCAAACTTTAGCATTTTCCCTACAAACTATATATTTAAAGGGGAAGCATAGCCCCTATAGAATTTCTCAATTTATGAGTAGCATTCCCTCCCACAAACCTAAAAACATAAGAAAAAGCAAAGAAATAATAGAATTTCTCATGTTCTGTGTAACATTCCCTCCCACAAACTAAATAATATAAGAAAAAGCAATATTTTTTTAGAATTTCCCATTCACATTCTAGCATTCTTTTTACAAACCCAAAAAACTGAATGGTGCAGAAAAGCAATATAACACTAGAATTTCTCATATATATATTAGCATCTCCTGCACTATTAAAAACAAAGTAAGGAAGCATACTATAGAATTTCTCATATTAAGACTAGCATTCCTTACCATATTACATTTAAAAGGAAAAGCAAAAGATAGGTAGAATTTCTCATTGTCCGTCTAGCATTTTCCTTTTTAAAGTTTTGGAGAACAAGCAAGGAATGCTTAGTTTTCAAATTGAAACATCTCCGTTTTAGCATTATTCTCCATTTTCTAATTTTATCATTTCTTCGTAAACTTTATCTAAAAATTTTGTCTGAACAAATTTCCTAGCTAAATTGTCAATGTGCCCATCATTGTAATGCTTTTTTCCTTTTACAACAATAGGTTCAGGATGTTTTTCTCGATAAAAAACTTTCATATTGTCATATAACTCTCTCCACTTCGGGTCTCGATGCTTTATTATTCCATCACTAAAAAAGTATAAAGCCCTTTTTAATGCGTGGTCAAACTTTTGATTACCTTTTTTCTCAATCATTCCAGCATAATGCCTCAAGTTTCCTCTATTTTTAAACCTTGACGCTCTTTTAACTCTCGCAATAATTCCTCCCGCTACAGCCTCTCCTACGCCTTTTATATCTTTAAAAAATGAATCCCACAGAGGATATTTTAAAACTTCTTTTTTTAATAGTTTAGAATATAAATCAAATTCCTTTTGTAGACTTCTAATAGTCTCTTCTTTTTCTTTTTTAATCTTTTCATAAAAACCGTTCAAGTTTAATAATTCTGATGTTTTATTATATGCAAAGAATCTGTTTTTCTGTCTCACTAATGTTTCTTCAGCATCCTTTCTCAGTTTAAAAAATATACAAATTCTTAATACTAATTTATCAGATTCTTGAAACTTATAAAATATCTCAGAACTTGTCTTAGCAAGTAAACCAATTGTTTTTGCATCTCCTCCATCTGATTTTGGGATATTTAAAGAATCCCTCTCTTCTTTTACTTTTATGCCTGGAATCGTAAAAACTTGGTGTCCTTCTCTGATTGCTAACAATTTGAATGAATCTCCTCCTCCTTCCTCCAAATAAAATGAAGATGGTTCCTTAATTTTATTTAGAAATTTTTCAAACTCAGGAATTGAAGAATCTACAGAAGATAACTTATCCTTGTTGATGTTGTAAATTGTTAATTCCTTTTTGACTGCCCAGTCAAGTGCATACATTTTTGAGTTTTCTCTCGTTTTCATAGTTTTTCTCCTTTTATTATTTTTGTAAATGATGAGGGAAAGCACTAAGGAGATAAAATTTCTCATTTTAATTGTAGCATTTCCCTTTTTTTGTTGATTTATCAATATAGGAAAGCAGTCTCCTCATAGAGTTTCTCATTCTTTCAATAGCATTCCCTGTATCAATGATTACAATATACAAATTTTTTATAATAAAAGCAAGGATTATTTCTATTTGCCTATCCTATTTGTACATCATATAGATGACCATAATGATTTTCATATATAAAAGCTCTATATTCATATATTCCATTCTTAACATCTGTTAAATATAAAAGAACTTTGCCATCATAAACTTTTTTACCATCACATAAAGTAAGATAAATATCATCAGTCCATCTTCGATGTTCAAGATCACTACTGGGAAATCCAAGAGGTAATTCTCCTTTATGTTTAAAGTCTATGCTATAAAATTTTCTTGCATGCACTTTTTTTCCGTCAAATTCATAAGGCTCTGAAGATACCGGTCTATAAACAAATTTAATATCTTTTACAAGGATTTTTTCATCTTGGCATTTTCCTTCTTCCCACGAGTCTTGATTGTCTAATTTTTCTTTCCCTTGTAGTTTACTTATACCTAACAATCCTAATGCAAATAAAGAACTTTTACTTATAAATTCTCTTCTTTTCATTGTTTTTCTCCTTTTAATTAGTTAGTTGATTTATTGTTGTAATACAATATAAACATTTTATTTACTTATTATATTAAAAAGGTTTGTAGGGGGAAGCAAAATTGTGGTAGAATTTCTCATGCTACTCATAGCATTCCCCTCTACAATTAAATACTTATAAAATCTCATCAACCAATTTATACTTTAAGCAAGTTTCTGCATCAAAACATAAATCATGTTTTAAAACTTCTTCAATTTTATCAGTAGGTATATCAGTATAAGTTTTATAAATCTCTTTAATTTTTTTCATCCATAAATCCATATTTTTCATATCATCTTTACAATCTTCATATTTTCCCCATAGTTTACTGCTCAACTGATGTATTAGCATATAGGCATTCTTATTTATACACCTTTTTTTACCCACTACAGAAAGGAATGTAGCCCCGCTTGCACAATATCCATCCACTATTGTATAAACATCAACAGGGCAAGTCAGAATAGCGTCCATCCCTGCAAATGAGGCAAATATATCACCCCCACCACTATTAATATGTAAATATATAGGAGGAGATTTATAAAGTCGAATTAATGATTCTGATAACAATTTATTAGATAACCTTCTTATTGCTTTATTAAGGTATAACATATTTGTAGAGGTTATACTTCCATAAAAATAAATTCTATTATCTACTACTTCTAATCTTTTATCAGTTTCATCTCTAGGGTCATCATTTCCTTTTATTCCTTCACTGTTACCAAAATAAACCTCTGTCATTTTTTAATCTCCTTTATTTTAGATTGCTTTTTTAATCCTGATTGACCAATAGGCATTTTAGGTCTTGGATATTCTTTTTGATATTCACAAGTATTTTTATCTAATAATCCATTTATTCTTTTGGATTCTTCTAATAAAATACAACCAATAGGAGTGTTGACTAATCTTTTAAGCCAATTTCTTCTTTCTAAAATTGTAGGATTATGACAAATAATATGATGTCTAAATGATTCAGAATATTGACAATTAATGTTTTTCATTCTTCTCCCTTTTTAGGTTTATTTTTATAATCAGTTTGATAAAATCCACTACCTCTGAAAATTATATTGGATGCACTTATAAGTTGCTTAATATTATTACTTTTACATTTAGGACAAATAATTTTTAAATTCTCAATATAAGTTTTAAAAAATTCTTCAAACTTAAAATTGCACCTCAAACATTTGAATTCGTATATGGGCATTTGATTATTTAGTTACTTTTTACTTATTAGTTCAATTACTCTATTATTTAAATTTATAAATACCATAGATAAATCATCAATATTTGTTTGTGATATACCAAAAGTAATCCCAGATTCGAAAATGATTGTAATTCCTCCTCGTGTAGCATTATTTCCTAAAGGCAAATCAACACCATATAATACTTCTTTTACTTTTTGTCCTTTTAAAATATTATTAATTTTTTCTTCTGTCATTTTTTATTATCTCCGTTATTCTCTCTTCTGCTCCAATTTTTAATAATTCAATAGTACGAATTAATCCTTTTGTATAATTAGAAACTAATAAAGATTGTTCATAACAAGCAGTAGAAAGACTCCTAAAAACTATTTCAATAATAAATGCGATTATTATCCAGATTGATATCGTAACTATGAAACACTGGATTATAAAATATATCATTTTTTTTCTTTTTTTAAATTATCTATTATCTCAAAAATGAAAAGAATTATTACTCCGATTAATAATCCTACTAATACTCCAATCATTCCTCACTCCTTTTTAAATGCCCATACATACAATTTAACATTAGAAAAAATGAAAAATCATTATCCCAAAATTCTTCTTCTACACAAATTTTATCCCCTTTAATATACCCACCTCTAATTAATCTTTTCCACCAAATCTTTGCTTTTGTTTCTTCTGTCTTTGTCCACTTAATAACTTTTTCATAATCAGTACCTTTTGCAAAAATGCCAGCAAGGAATCTACAACCCTCTATATCCTTTTTGTCTATTGCATTATTTTCAACCATATTACTAATTAAAAACTCTCTTTCTTTAATGGTCATTTTGTCTCCTTATTTAAATTTTTATTATAACAACTAGCACAATATGTATACCAGATTTCATCTTCCAATTCTGCAAATCCCTCTCCAGTATAAACAAATTCTTCACAAATAGAACATTTTTTATCAAATTTATTATTTATTAAAACTTTTTCTTCTTTAATTTTCCTATTAGTTCCTAAATTCACACTAACTCCTCAATTAATTTTACCTCAAATTCTTTACTTTTACATTTTGGGCAAGATTGTAAACTAGATATCCTTGTTAATGTTCCAAAAAAAGTAATCTCTATTGCCCAAGTCTTCTCTCGAAAACCACATTGTTTACATAAAAATTCATATATTATATCCTCATTAATCCTTGTTTTCATGTGAACTACCCTTACCTAAAGGTAAGAGCTTCCTGTATCGTTGAAGATACAGCACACAGACCTAAATCTATGGCTCGTCCCAAGCAATAAATGTTTTTCGCACTGTTTATATCCCTATTTTCTTTGTACCCACACTCACAAACATATTCACGCTTATACAAAGGCATATTTTGTATTTTTCCACAACAACTACAAGTTTTGGAAGTATTTTTTGGATTTACTTTTACCATTTTGTTTGTTTTGTATTCTAAAAAAGATAGAAATTGTGCAAGTTTGGAATTTCTCAATTCCCTATTTAATCCAGTTATCTTCTTTTCTGACATTTTTTTTAATTTTAAGTCCTCAACATATATTGTATCATAATTTCTGGATAAGTTTTTTGAAACTTTATGCTGAAAATCGTTAATTTTACGATTCTTAACATCATACAATCGTTGAATGACCTCTGTCAAAAAATATCTTTTGTTCGATTTGTTTTTACATTTATCTCTCCTTGATTTTAATTTATTAATTTGTTTATCAAAATATTTCGAGTGAGAACAATTCTTCTTTATTTTTCCTTCAGAATCAGCATAAATATTAGTTATGCCCACATCTATTCCTATGAATTCATTAATGATAGTTTTCTCTTTCTCAAAATCAGTTGTTATATGTAAATGCCATTTATTATCTTTATTTGAAATAGAAATCTGTTTTATATTCCCCTTTAAATCAATATGTTTAAGAAACCTCACTTTACCATAAATTTTAGTTATAAATTTATTACCCTCAACTGAAAAACCATTTTGAGGATAAGTTATCGTAAAGAAATATTTTGAAGATTTAAATTTAGGAAACCCAAATCCTTTTCTAAAAAAAGTTTTATAAGTATTATCTAATCTTAATGTAACTTGCTGTAAAACTTGTGAATGGATTTCTTTTAACTTTTCATCCTTAATTTTCAGAAACTTGAGTTCAAGTTGTTGTTCTTTTTTATTAATAGACTTTTTCTCATTTTCGTACTTTTCAATCCGCTGGTTAAGAAAATAATTATATAATTTTGTCAAAATGATAGAATGCTCCCATAGCTTTTCTTGTTGTTTATGATTAGGATAAAACCTGTATTTGAAAGTAATCATTCTTGTAATTTCCTTTGATTTTCTACATATTCTTTCAAAATATCAATTGTTATATTTCCTGCTGTTGCAAGAAAATATGAAGGAGACCAAAAATTATCCCCCCACAATTTATTTTTCAAAAAATGTTTATATTTCTTCCTCAAATTTCTTGAACTATGCCCTTTCAAAATATTTATAAACTTAGTTATATCAAGTGTGGGTTTTGCTCGAAAAAGAATATGTAAATGGTCTACACCACATTCTTGCTCTATTATTTCTACTTCAAAACTTTTTGATATTTCTAATATAATAAGTTTCAAATCTGAAATTATATCCTCTTTGATAAATACTTTCTGCCTATATTTTATTACTGTAATAAAATGATAACATAAAGAAAATGTCGCATTACTCGTTTTATCTAATTTATACATTATATTATCCTACTTATATATTTTAGATACTTAATTTTTATTATTACTTATTATACTAATAAAACAAATAAAAGTTCCATTTTTACCCCTTCATAAATGTAGGGGATTTCTTTTTTAGGTTAAATGATACTACCTTAGCCATTTTTTACCTATTCTTGTTGATATTCAGTTAATAGGTTTTTAAATCTTCCCTCTTTGATACCTTCCGATAAAGTTAAGTTTTTATCAATTAACATGTAAGGTAAAAAAATATCTTCAATCTTGGCCATGCCTGATGCAATAATAGAAAGTTGCGAAAATACCCAGTCTTTAACTATTCGCCAGCCAGTTTTATAAGCCTGTTCATAGATTTTTTCCTTTGAAGTGTTCGGCTTTTGTTTTGCGAGATACGAGGCGATTGCATCAATATTAACAGGTAATTTGAATGGAACTTTTTTGCCTTGAACATCAATAGAGAAAAATAATCCTATAAAATATCCATTTTCAGCTCGCTTGCCAAAATCTATCGCTCCAAAGTTTAATAGTAATTTTTCTATTTCTGAAATAGATTTTTCGGCTGAAATCGAAGTTGTATAATTTTTAAGGTTTGCTATATTCATAATATTTTATCCCTTTTAATACAATATACAAAACTTTTATGAGAAATGCAAGAAAATTATTACCTTCTTTTGTTGTTGTGTTTTGCACCACAACTTTTTTTGTGCTGCAAAAAGATTATAAAGTGCGTCACAAATTAAAAAATATTTTTTATCCTACATAAATTATTGATTGCTCATAAAAAATGCTTTTGCGAATCTTGATGGTGTTATTGCTCTTCTTGTTTGTATATCATATTTACCATAATTCTCCAGAGAAATATCTTTTGTTTTCAACATATCAAATTTAGTTCCTATTCTATGTAGATAATTATTTTTCTTTGCAAGTTCTTTCATCTCTGGCGATAATTCGACAGGGTTTCTTTCTGGGTCATTAAATTTCCCCCAAAGAGAGGTTTTCTTCTGATAAGCATCTCCATAATCATAAGGATTAAATATTAATGCTGGCTTACCTAAAAACCAAGATAATGAACCATAAAAAGGATTTTCTAAAGCCCAGAATTTTAGTGGTGAATATCTCTGCTGGTCGTTATCTAAATTATATTGACATTTCCATATTATTTTTAAACAAGCAAATATCAACTCCATACCCTCTTCTAATTTACGAGGTATTTTCGCCTTTGTTCTTGCAAAAGAAAACTGAGTGCAATTGTGAACAATAATATTAAATATAGTATATGATTCATCTGAAGCTACCTTCAAATTATATACATAACTATTATATTCCCTTTTCTCTTTTTTTCTAAATGGAATCCATATATAACCTTTTTCATAAAATTGACTATCTTGTTTATTAGATTCCTTTTTAAAAAGAAAAGAATACAAATTATTTAAATTATTAATTGTTCTGTTTTGAAATTTTATGGGTGGAATTGTTTTGTTGATACAACCGGTTTTTTTATATACCTTATGAACACAACTTTGAATACCATAAATCAATTCCTTACTGATTGAAGAAACCGAATAAACATCCCTTTGCTTATCATAACTTCCATCCGCACTAATATATCCTTTCAAAAAAGATTTTAATAATTTAATCGGAAGGTCTAAAATATCTTGTGTTAATCTCTTATTTCCCGCTCCCTTTCCAAATTGTTTTAAATACATAACAAGTTCTTTACTATATATCTCTACTCGTTTAGTCGTTTTTTGATTATTTACTGAATAAGAAAAGGAAAGACTTTTTAAATGTTTTAGTATATCATTTATTTCTCCATTCACTTTATTGCAACAAATTAAAACGACATACCTTCTTTCCTTTTCGTTAAATCTACACCATCCATCCCCAATATATCTACCTATAATCCACCAAAAACTTTTATTTTTGAAATTTAATTCATTGATTCCCTTTGTCTTATGCTGATTTACTTTTATATTGATTCCTTTCCATTCCGGAATTTGTGACCTTTGATTAATAGCAATTCCAACATAATGCGATTTGTCTAAATTTTTTACATTAACCCATTGAGGAATATTAAAATTTCTAACATATGATCGTTTTTTATTATCCCAAACTCGCTTCATTTGTCTTGTATAAAAAGGATGATTTTCAGTTACCACAAAAGGTAAAACCCCTGGCACTTTGACCGTATATGCTTTAGTGCACCAATGTTTCATAATATTTGTAACTTTTTTAAAAGTATTGGTATGCGTTAAAACCTTTTCTGATATAGCAATATCCTTTATTTTTTTAAATCCACCCGATGTCATCACTAAAACATCTCCTTCAAAACAAGGCGGTGCTGCCAAAATTCCGTAAACATTATCAGGTGGTGTATAAGTTCTTACATCATATTCTGGTGAAGTGATATTCCGAATATCATATCCATTATCTTTATATGGCTTCTCCCAGGCACCACTTCCCCCGCAAAGACTTAAGATTATTTTATCTTTGTTTTCCATAATGTTTCCTATAATATTCACTATTATATTTTTTTCTTTTTATTATATTTTCTGGTCTTTGATTTCTTTCTTTAATAACTTCATTATGGCATTTTTTACATAAAGCACTTTCAATATTTCGTGTCGTTACAAAATAAAATTGTTCTAATAATAAATTCCGATTACATTTGTTACAGGGTTTCATTGTCCATTTACCATTTTCTCTAATCCAACCTGCATGTAACCTTCTATGGTCTGACTTAGTTAATAATTCTAAGTTTTCCAAAGAATAATTCTTTTTGTTAAAATCTTTATGATGTAGTTCAAGATGCTTTGGTTTATTACCATTATGCTTTTCCCAAATATAAACGTGCAATTTAATTTCTTTACGATTTATCCAAATACATGGATAGCCTTTACCATCATACCATATACCAAATTTATCATATTTTTCTTTCATTAAAAATTATCTCCTTTTAATTAGATTTATGCTTATATATACAATATAACATAATTTTAATTAAATGTCAAGAGATTTCTAATATGCCACATAAACTTAATATTATTTTATTTTTCATTTCTTCTTAATATAAACAATTTTTATGACAAAAGCAAGATAAATATTTTTATTGCTTTTTAGAAGATTATTTTGTATATTAATATAATTAAAAAATTTAATAAAAATAAAGGAGTAAAATTATGGATAATAAACTAATTCATTTTAACAAGGCAAAACAGGAATTAGCACTTGCAACTGAAATTGATGAAGTGAAAGAAATCAGAGATAAGGCAGAAGCATTGCGGGCTTATGCAAAGCAAGCGGGTGAATCTCTTGGAATGCAGAATCAATGTGCTGAAATTAAGATAAGAGCTGAAAGAAGGGCTGGGGAATTGATACCTGAACAGATTAAGCACGGTGGAGACAGAAAGACAGAATCAAGGTTGCAAGATGCAACTTTGAAAAATATAGGTATAGATAAAACCGAATCCCACCGATTCCAACAAGTAGCTTCTATCCCGGAAGAGAAATTTGAAGAACATATTACAAATGTTAAAGATAAAAAGAAAGAATTAACAAGTATTGGTGTTCAAAAACTTGCAAAAGAATTACAAAGGGAAGAAAGAGATAAAAATTTAGTTACTAAACCTTTACCAGAAGGGTTATATGAAGTAATTTTTGCAGACCCACCTTGGAAGTATGATTTTAGTGTTGATAAATCTGATGAGATAGAAGTCCATTATCCAACAATGGATTTAGAAGATATTAAAAATATAAAAGTTCCTGCTACTGATAGTTCTGTTTTATTTTTATGGGTTACTGCACCTAAGTTGTTAGAAGGTCTTGAAGTTTTAAAATCTTGGGGATTTGAGTATAAAACTAATGCTATCTGGGATAAGAAATGGTTTGGTATGGGGTATTGGTTTAGAGGGCAACATGAATTACTACTTGTAGGTGTAAAAGGTAATTTCTCGCCTCCCAAAAAGGAGAACCGATTTTCTTCGGTTATTTCTGAGAAACGAACTAAACATAGTAAAAAACCAAACATAGTTTATGATATGATAGAAAAAATGTTCCCTAATAAGAAAAAATTAGAATTATTTGCAAGGCAAAAATATAATGATAGTTGGGAAGTCTGGGGGAATGAGATATTATGAATTATTTTCAGTCTGACTTAGAATATTCTTTAAATGAGAGAGAAAATGAAATATTTGATAAGTTTTATTATAGGATATTTAAAAATTTAAAAGAAATAAAAATTGTTAATGATATAAATATGCAAAAAGATGGAATAGATAAAATATTAATATTTGAGAATGGGAAAGAATTACTAATAGATGAGAAAAAGAGGCGTAAAGACTACGGTGATATATTATTAGAAGAATGGTCAGATTTTGAAAAGAAAAAAGTTGGTTGGTTGGGCGATTCTAATAAGGAAACTGATTATATCGTGTATGCTATAATGCCTTCAAAAAAAGTATTTTTATTTCCTTTTAAACTTTTACAAATGGCTTGGATTAATAATTATAAAAAATGGAGGTTAATTTACAAAAGAAGGTTTGCGCAAAATATTGGTTATAGAACAAGTAATTTAGAAATTCCTACAAATATAGTTATGGATGCTATAAAACAAGAAATGACTCATTGTTTAGAAGTATATAATAAACCTATTCAAAATATAAGAATAAAAGAACAAGAAGAATTAGATAATTTATTTTCAGATTTTAATATAAAAGAATAATGAAACTATAAGACTTTTTAAAATTAAGTAAAGAAGAAAAACTATTCAAAATATTCGAATGTTTAGATAATAATAAAATAAATACAAGTGTAATCTTGGTTAATGCAGTTATTTTGTTTTTTATTACAGTTTTATTGTTTTAATTAAATAAACAGGATGTGGTGCAACATGGTAGCAGCTCTGCTTTGGAGGCAGAGGGTTGGAGGTTCGAATCCTCCCATCCTGACTTAAAGCGAGAGTGGTGAAAATGGCAGACACACCAGGCTTAGACCCTGGCTCTCTTAGGAGATTGGGAGTTCAACTCTCCCCTCTCGCACTAATTATGCCAGTAGTAGCTTAGAGGTCTAAAGCACCAGACTGTGAATCTGGAAATCGTGGGTTCGAATCCCACCTATTGGCCATAAATACAGGGTCATCTAATGGTAGGATAACATGCTTTGAACTTGTCAATAGTGGTTCGACTCCACTCCCTGTAGCCTTAGCGGGTTCGACTAACGGTATAGGTCATGAGGCCTTCAACCTTAAAATAGGGGTTCAACTCCCCTACTCGCTACAAAGTTAGTATAATAATTAATAAATAAATAAAGAGGATAAAAAAATGATTACAGAAGATAAAAAGAGAGATTTATTAGAATTAGCAGAAAATGCTTCAAATAATTCATATTCACCCTATTCTAATTTTAAGGTTGGTTCTTGTATATTAACAGAATCAGGAGCAAAATTTGTAGGAACAAATATAGAAAATGCATCGTATGGTTTAACAATTTGTGCTGAAAGAGTTGCTATTTGCACTGCTTTAACTTTAGGATATAAAAATTTTATTGCTATTGCTGTTTTTACTAAAAATAAAAATGTTCTTCCTTGCGGCGCTTGTAGGCAATTTATCATAGAATTTGGAGAAGATATAGAAATTATTTATGAAAATGAAAATGGGATTGTTTCAAAACTGATAAAAGATTTACTGCCAAGTTCTTTTAGTAAAAGTAATTTAATATAAAGTATATAAACCACAAAGACTTATAAAATATAAAAAACTTAATAAGGAGCACTTAAAATACTTATTAAGTTTAAACCTTTAAGTCTATAAAGATATTATATTTAAATAATACTTTATTTTTTAAGTCTTTGTTGTTATATTAGTTTAGGTGGGAATTAAAGAAAAATTACGCAAAAAAAGTAAAGGGAATTTATGATTTCTATCAGACTTAAGAAATTTATAATGCTAAATACTTGTTATATTACAAAATACTGTATTTGTTATTAGTATACTGAAAATAAGTATACTACTACAAAACCCTAAATACTTGTTATTTAAAGACTTTTTTCAAACAACAAACAACCATTATAGAATACAGTCTAGTATAGTAATATTTAGTGTTTATTATTTAGTACTCTTTAAATATATAAATATAATAATTATTAACAAAAAGAATTTTTTTATTTTGACAAGATTCATTTTTTTGTTGCTTTATTGAAAAAGAAGTTGTATATTAAATTATGAAGAAAAAATGTTCGAAGTGTAAGAAGGTTAAAAAGCTGGGAGAGTTTTATAAAGATAAAGGTAAGAGAGATGGATATAAGTATAATTGTAAAGAATGCAATAAAAAATATAATTCAGAACATGAAGATGAGATAAAAGAGTATCATAGGAATCGATATTTAGAAAATAGAGATAAAATTTTAGAACAACAGAAAGGATATTATTTAGAAAATAGAGATAAAATTTTAGAGGATGCAAAACAATATCGCTTAGAACATATAGATGAATCTAAAAAATATGCAGAGAAATATCGTTCAGAACATAAAGAAAAGAAGAAAGGATATAATAAAAAGTATTGGGAAAAATGGTATTCAGAGAACAGGACAGATTCTATGTTCAGATTAAATAGGAGTATAGGCTATGGGATATGGTATTCTTTAAAAGGGAACAAAGATGGGAAGCATTGGGAATCTCTTGTTCCCTATACTTTAAAAGATTTAATTAGACACTTGGAGAAGCAATTTTCAAAAGGCATGACTTGGGAAAACTATGGAAGTAAATGGCATGTTGACCACAGGAGACCAATATCTTCTTTCAAATTTAAGAGCCATAAAGATTTACAATTCCAAATCTGCTGGGCTTTGAGTAACTTGAGACCTATGTGGGGTCCAGAAAATATATCAAAAGGTAATAAAATAATAGAAGGATATCAAATGTTGTTAGAAGTATAAAGATTTCCCTTGCTTTTGTGAAAAAGGTTTTGTATATTGGATTAAAAGGAGAAAAAATATGACTGAAACTGCTTCAATTTTAGTAATAGGTGGATTAGTTTTGGCAATGTTCGGATTGGTTATTTTTATGGTTAGACAAAGACAGGAAAGTATAAAGGAGAAAAAGATGAAAAAGGGAAAAGTATATTGTGTAGACTGTAAATATGGTAGTCTTACTGGGTTAGTTTGTTATTATGAAGCACCAAAAGGATATAAACAAATAGACTATCAGACAAAAATAAAATCACAAAAGACAAACCCCAAATTTAAGTGGTGTTCGGAAAACCAAAAAGGTGAATGTAAGTATTACTGTAAGAAATGATGATAACAATATCAAGAGAAATATTAAAGGAGAAAAATGGATAAAAAAATAAAAGGTAAGAGGGATGAGTATAGGAAATATTTAGATAATAGTGGATTTACAGAAGAAGCATATAATGATTTTATAACTGAATTGTGTTGGTTGTTAAAGAAGAATGAGATGATTTTTAATTCTTTGGAAGGAGATAAAAGGCAAGCAAAGGTGTTATTTTATTCAAGAAATCTAAATAACTAAAATTTTTATTGCTTTTGGTAATTTTATTTATTATATTTCTAAAAAGGAGATAAATATGAAAAGACTACTTATTTTATTTGTGTTTCTAATATTTGTATGCTGGCAAACAAATGAGAAAATCTTATCCGTCAGTGCTAAGACAACACCACCAAAGATATTATATGATTCTACTTTTGCTTGTCCTGTTTGTGAGAGTGAAGAAGTGTATCCCAACAATGCCCAATTGTCGATTGGGAACATGAATATATGGTATAGAAAAGCAGATATATATAGACAGTTTGCCCTCGATTCTTCAATAAATCTTATTAGTGGGATTTGTATAACTTGTGGAAATATATATGTTTGTAGAAGAGTAAAAACAGATAGATAATTAAAGGAGAAAACTATAATGTATGAAAAATTAATTGCTGGTTTAAAGAGGAATCTAAGTTCGACTGAACTTTTAGAGTTTGAAGTTCTTTTAAACAAGATTGTTGATTTAGAAAAAAGGATAGAAAGGTTAGAGGGAGATGAAACAGATTGCAAAGAAAAATAGAGTTTCCTACAGTTATTGATTTAGCATCTCATCCAGTTGAAATTATTATAACTGATGATGAAAATATTTTTGGAGCTGAAGAGAGATTAGGTAAATACTCTTTAGATGAAATGAAAATATGGATTAGGGGTAGTATGACTTTATCTCTGAAATGGGCAGTTTTGTTTCATGAAATCTGGGATCTATCATTAGCTTATTTTAATGTCTCATACTCCCACGACGAGTTCCAGCGTTATAGCTTGCTGTTCTTTGACATTTTAGTAAGAAACAAATTAGACTTTGGAAGGATGATATAGTGAATAAAAAGAATAATGGATGGAAGTCTGTAACTGTTAAAGAACTTTTAGATTTGAGTAAAAAAGAGATGGATTTAATAGAGAGAGTGGGTAAATGTATAATTTGTGATGGAGTTATTGTATTATCAAAAGGTACAGAGAAAAGTGAGATTATAGAGTGCTCAGAATGTGGAAGTGAGTTAGAGATAATAAGCATTAATCCTATTAAATTAGATGTTGCACCAAAACCAGGAGAGGATTGGGGAGAATGAGGGAGATAAAACTATATTTTGCTATACATAAAATACTTCATTGGATTTTTTAGGTATAAGAAAGGATAATTATGAAAGAAACAATAAGGCAAATGAGGAAAAGACACGAAAAAGAGATTAAAGATTTACAAGAGTTTTGTCTTCATAAAAGAAAATCAAAATGGATAAGGCAAGTTTCAATTTAGAATATAACATAAGAAATAAAGGAGGTATTTTAATTGAAAGTTCAGATTACTTCAAATTTAAGATGTGACAAATGTAATGAACTTTATAGTGGTAAATCAGGGAATGTAACAATTAATAAAGAAAAGTATGACTACTGCAAAAGTTGTTGTGAAAAGATAACTAAGAGAACAGAGTGTATAAGAATATTAGAACCTCATACATTCAAGCCTTGGTTTACGAATACGAGTTAGAGAGGAGATAAATCGAATGAACATATTCGGATTTTTAAAAGATCTAGTAAGTCCTGTATCTAAATTGATTGATGATGTGCATACAAGCGATGAAGAAAGACTAAAACTAAAGAATGCTTTTGAAGAGATGAGTATAGGACTGGAAAGCAAAATCATAGAATATGAGACTAAGTTGTTACAAAGTAGAGCATCTGTGATAGAAAAAGAAATAGGTAGTACTTCTTGGTTATCAAGGAGTTGGCGACCTGGATTAATGGCTTTATTTGGAGTAATTATATTTCACAATTACATTCTTCATCCATATTTGTTATATGCATTTGGTGTTGATGTCATGATGGATATTCCTGATAAGATGTGGACTTTAATTGAAATATCTTTAGGAGGGTATATTGTAGGCCGGTCTGCTGAAAAAAGTATCAAGATATGGAAGGATAAAAAGTAAAAGAGGCAATAATTAGATTGATACAAAGAGTTTTAGGGTTTATATAATTTAATATTTATTAAATAGTTGAATTGGGTATAGAAGATAAAGAGGTGATTAAAATTTATGAAGAAAAAGTGTACAAAGTGTAAAGAGTATAAAGAATTAAAAGAGTTTTATAGGGATAAGAGAGGGAAAGATGGGTATCAATGTTCTTGCAAAAAGTGTGTGGGACAATATTATTCAGAGTATAAGAATGAGAGGAAAGAATACCAAGAAAGATATCGTTCAAATCATAAAGAAGAAATTAAAGAATATTACGAAAAATGGTATTCGGAACACAGAGATGAAAAATTAAGATCTACAAAAGAATATAATTTGAAATATAGAGATGAAATTAATAAATATTTAAGAGGAAGACGAAGAACGAATGATATGTTTAGATTAAGTAGTAATATAAGTGGCGGGATGAATAGATCTTTAAAAAGCAACAAGAGAGGTACGCATTGGGAATTCACTGTTCCTTACGAACAACCTATTTTAAAAAGACATTTAGAGAGGCGATTTTTACCAGGTATGAACTGGAAAAATCATGGTAGAGGAAATGGGAAATGGCATATAGAACATAGGAGACCAATAAAGTCATTTACTTTTGAGAATCCAGAGGATTTGCAGTTCCAGGTTTGTTGGGCTTTAGAGAATTTATGGCCTATTTGGGAAGAGGATAATTTTAAAAAAGGCAGTAAAATAATAGAAAACTATCAGACATTATTAGAGATTTAAAAAAGGAGATTAATATGGGTAAAAGTTTAAAAGAAATAATAACAGATAAGATTCAGACTTTATCACTCACAACGCATCCTGATTTATATAGGAAAAATCTGATAGAATTGCTTAATCTTTTAAATGAAAAAAGTATAGAAAAAGAATTAATTGTTAAAGAAATTGAGAATGCTATAAAAAGTGGTGAAATAGATTTAAAACCAACTAAAAAGAAAAAAGAATAATTAACTAAAAAGGAGAGTAAAAAATGAGTAAAGCAAAAGAGAAAATTGAAATTTTAAAGACAACCACTAATGACGATTTGTATAAGAAAACACTGATTGAGATTTTAGAATCAATACTTGAGGAATCGGAAGAGGAAATTGGTAGTGTGAAAAAGGAATTGGATAAGAGAGCTAAAGAGACAAAAGAATTGGACGGGAAGATAGAAAAAGAATTATCTAAAAAAGGTGTAGAAAAGAAAATTGGAAAGATTCATTCAAAACCAGAGGTACCTTCTTCTTAAAAAAATAAAAGAGAGGTGGTATGAGCAACATAGAAACAATATGGGATGATAAGAATTCAAAAAGATTTAGAACTTCTTGTAATTGTGGAGATACTAAATGTGGGATATGTATTGATATTGAATATTGTAAGGATACTAATATGGTTGAAATGATATTGTATTGTCCTGTTTCTGCAAGAGAGTATTTTGGATATAGTAACTTTTTTTCTGTTTTGTGGGGAAGAATTAAATTATCGTTAAAAGTGCTATTTCTTGGAGAAATTGAATTAGAGGGTGTATTTTATTTTAGAGGGCAAGAACAGATTAATGAATTTGCGGATGCTTTAAAAGATAGTGCTGAAAAAGTTAAAGAGGGAGTAGAAAAAGAGAGGTTTGATAGGTGAAAAAATATAAAATTCTGTTGGCGGATCCGCCCTGGAGTTATAGGAACAAAAATACTGGTGGTTCTTTTAAAAGTGGTTCTTCCGCAAAATATAAAACTATGTCAGTAGAAGAGATTTGTAATATGAGAAAGTTTATAGATGAAATTTCAGATAAAGATTCTGTTTTGTTTCTTTGGGCAATTGTTCCTTTATTACCAGAAGGATTAGAAGTGTTAAATGCTTGGGGATATAAATATAAGACATCTTTATTTTGGAGAAAAATTAAGTCTTTGGGTATGGGTTTTTGGTTTCGAGGTATAGTAGAAGTTTTGTTGATGGGTGTAAAAGGTAAAGTAAAAGCATTTAGGATTCAAAAAGGTAATGTTATTCAATCGAAAGTAAGGAAACATAGTAGAAAACCAGATGAGTTTTATGAGTTAATTGAGATGTCTGGGTTAGAACCAAAAATAGAACTTTTTGCTAGAAACAGGAGAAATGGTTGGTCGGCTTTTGGGGACGAAGTTGAGAGTGATATTAATTTGCTGGAGGAGGTGATGCCAATATGAAGCCAGAATATATTATAATTCATCATTCTGCTTCTAGTTAGTTGGGCAACAGCTTTTGACATCCATAATTGGCATCAAGAGAGAGGATTTTCTAAGATTGGGTACCACTTTGTTATCTTGAACGGAGTTATAAATTATAAAAAGAGTGTTTGGGTTGCCTTAAATGGACAAATCCAGGTAGGTAGAAAACCAAATAAAAATGGGGCACATGCAAGAGGGTGGAACTCAAAGAGTATAGGTATTTGTTTAATTCATGATAAAGGAGATAAATTTACATTTCCACAGAAAAGGGCTTTGAATAATTTATTAGAGGAATTAGTTAATAAGTATGATATACCTGTTAAAAATATATTAGGACATTGTGAGATTGATAAAAAGAAACCAGATTGTCCAGGTATAAATATGGAAGTATTTAGAGAAAATTTTAAGGAATTTATAAAAAGGAGATTATAAATGAATATTCAAATAATTTCAGTTATAGTGATAGTTTTTAGTTGGTGGTTGAATGCTTATGCCGATGCAATTAATTTCTCAAAACCGAAAGCATCATTATATTTGGTGTGGCATATTGTGGATAATCTATCTTTCTTTTTACCGTACCTTTTAATAATATACTTAGTAGGATTAGATTGGTATTTTATTGTTTTGGGAGTAATTCTTATGATTGGGTGGTACCCGATATATTCTTACTCAAGAAAATCAGGGTTTTGGAAGTTAGACAATTTAATAAATATTAAATGGTTAAATTGGATTTGGAGCATTGAAAGAGATAAATGACTAACAAATTAGACGAGGCTTTATCTGAAAATCCGAGAATGATAGATTCAATTATTAAAAGTTACATTGGTGGTATTTATAATATTGAAGATTTAAAAACTTTTACCGTAGAATTAATTTTTATTTAAGAAAAGCATCAAAAACGAAAATCGCAAAATGAATGGTGGGAAAATGAAACAAAAAGTTGAACTTGCTAAATGTCCAAAGTGTGATGAAAGACTGATAGCAGAAGATATTATGTTTATAATCATGAAGTTTTCAAAAGAACATAGTGAAGATGCATACTATGCTGAACGGAAAGTTTATGTTTGTAAAAGTTGCGGTGCGGAAGTTTATGTGTCCAACGGTGAATTAAATATTTTATAAAAAGGGAGAGTGTTAAAACTGGATTCCTATGACCAAAAGAAAAAAACATTAGAGATAAAAGAACAGTGTATGAAAGTTAATCTTTCTAAACCTCCTCCAAAGATAGAAAAGGTTGCTGATTTTGAAGTTTATTTAGTTAAAGAAGGCATGAGGATAAGAAGGATTTGTGGTGGAAAAATTCCTAATGTTCCAAAAGAGTATGTATGCACATATGAAGCAGGTAGAGGAACAAAGCATAAAGGAGTAGGACTTTGTAAATCTCATGATAAACAACTTCATCCATCTACTGAGAAATATTGGGAAAAAATGAATGTTGCTTTAAAGGTTCCTCCGAATTTAGGTGAATTATTTAAAAGGGCTGAAGGGATAAGTAAGTATGAACTCCTCAGTCCACTTAATCAGGCAAGAAGGATAGCTGCTCTTGTTTGGGATATACTAGGTAATCCAGAAGATACAAAAAAAGATAAACCTTCCGAATTATCTCATTGGCAGAGAGTTGAATTAAGGAATTTAGAAACATTATGGTTAAAAATTATTGAAGCTGATAAGAGGTTAGAGGGTCAGACTGTGATGAAAGGTGCTGTAATTACTTTCTTTTTACAAAATATTTGGGATATTATTTATCAAATGCTAGGACCAGTTAAAGGAAGAATTATGACAAATAGAATTTTAAAAATAACTTATGCACATCATGATGAGGGTAAGATAGGGGGAGATATAAGAGAATTAGAAGAAGGGGCTATGAAAGCTGAATTAAAGATAGAGAAGCATAAAGAAGTTATAGTAAAAGAAGATGATGAGGAGGAGGAATAGTATGGCTACGAGCAAAAAAAGAGGTTGGGATATTGTTTATATTAATAATGAATGGGTTTATAAAGATAATTTAGAAAGTATACGAAAGGAAAGGGTTTGTAAAAGATGCGGTAGAAAACCAACTTTAGGGGGATATGATACTTGTTTAGGGTATATACCTAATGTTATTTCAGTATGTTGTGGGCATGGAAGTGGAAAGTCTATTTCATTAGGGTTAGATAATGAAAAAATAATTAAGATAAAATTAAAATATATTGGTGGGATATTAAATTAAAAGAATGTGAGGTAATATGAAAAAATTAATAATTATATTATTTGTAATTTTTTCCTGTGATTGTTTTTGTAGTCCAGATATAAAACATCTTGAGAAAATGAAGGAACATGATAGGGTTATTGCTTTATATAAAGAAGTTAATCGGAATTTAAAAGATTTACTTCAAAGACAATTAGCCACACAAGATAGTATTAATTCTATGATTACAGAAGCAATAAAAAGGAAACAAAAAGAAGGTGAGGTAACTGGAGAACCCAATTGATGAGAAAGAATATGGTGAATTTGCAAAATATGCAGTTGAGCTAGAAAAGACTTATGAGGTTAATAGGGTAAGGGGGAGGTTTATATGGGATGAAGAAAGGATAGAAGAAATAAAGGGTTATTCTTTAGAAGAGTTAATATGCGACCCTTATTTTTTAAATTTAAAAGATATAATAAGACCTGTAATAATGGAAGATATATATGAGTTGTGGGAAGAAAGAAAGAAAAGGCGAATTCACATAGTATGTTTTGAGGAAGGAATTGGAACAGGTAAAACTTTTAAAGCTTCGATTATTTTATGGCTTCAATGGTTAGAAATAACTCTTCATGAACCGCCCCAGAAATATTTTGGAATAGATCCCACCTCTCAAATTGCTTTTGTATGTTCTTCAAGAACAGAGGCTCAAGCGAGGAAAATTTGTTTTTCAAAAGTTAAAGCGAGATTTTTATCTTCATTCAATCGTGATTATTTTCCGCCTAATCCACGATATACAAATGAAATTCAAATTTCAAGAAATAACACTTTTATTTATGCAGGTAATTCAAGTGCAT
>SDBU01000208.1_pt1 | contig 83455 bp, 86 predicted proteins | sample 2277071 | NCBI WGS metagenome assembly SDBU01 (sample SAMN10397929, study PRJNA504765) | marine sediment metagenome | isolation source: marine sediment core GS08_GC12, 126 cmbsf | place: Arctic Ocean: Gakkel Ridge, Loki's castle | collected 2008
CCAATTGACTCGGCTATAGGTTTCACCACATCCATCGCCCTATCTAACTGGCTTTTAGCCACAGTAAAGGTTAAATCAGTAATATTATCGATACTGGCGTTCTGAACAATAGTATCAATACTGATACCTGCCTTAGCCAGAGGCTCAAAAATAGCTGCGGCGATGCCCGGTCGGTCAGGAACACCAACCACCGTTATCTTAGCCACATCAAGGTCATAAGCTATACTTCTTACCTTATTTCGCACTTCCATAGATGCCCCTCCATGAATTAATGTACCCGGACTATTTGTGAAGCTAGAGGCTACCACAATAGGAATATTAAATAGCTCCCCCAGCTCAACCGCTCGAGGGTGCACTACCTTAGCCCCATAACTTGCTATCTCCAGCATCTCCTCGTAGCCAATCTCAGACAGCCGGCGAGCTTCAGGAATAAGGCGAGGGTCAGCGGTAAACACCCCCTCAACATCACTATATATCTGGCATATCTCCGCCCCCAAACTAGCCGCCAGAGCTACTGCCGTAGTATCAGAACCACCTCGCCCCAGGGTGGTAATATCCCTCTCCTCAGTAATACCCTGGAAGCCGGCAACAATAACAATACTCCCCTTCTCCAGCTCCCTGACCACTCGTTTGGATTCAACCTTCAGGATTCGAGCTCGGCTATGGGCAGCATCAGTCTGTATCCCCGCCTGGGCACCGCTAAGGCTAATTGCCTCATAACCCATGCTCTTGAGCTCCATTGCCAGCAAGGTGCTGGAAACAATCTCACCGGTGGACAACAGAACATCAAGCTCCCTTTCGCTAGGTTGGTTAGTAACTTTGTAAGCCAGCTTGATAAGCTCGTCAGTGGTATTCCCCATAGCCGAGACCACTACCACCACTTGGTCACCCTTATCCTTGGTGGCAGCTATACGCCGAGCCACATTCTTAATCCTGTCAGCATCAGCCACCGATGAGCCACCATATTTCTGAACAATTAGCCCCATAAACTCTAGCCTCTCCCTATCAGCCTAGTCATAATATTATACCCTTCCTCAATAAAAAAGCCAGTGGTTTTCGCCTCTGCCTCAGCGAACCTTTTGGCTCCGTTAGCGGTAAACCCTGCTCCCCACAGGATAAATGGAACCGGGTCATCAGTGTGGGTCTGAATTTTAATCGGGGTTGGGTGGTCGGGCATGATTAGTAACCGAAACTCATCTTTCTGCCAAGAACGAAGTTGGCTGACAATCTCCCTATCCACCCTCTGGATAGCCTCTATTTTATCATCAATGGCACCGGCATGACCAGCCTCATCCGGGGCTTCAACATGGATAACTGCCAAATCATGCCCGTCAAGCGCTTTTACAGCTCCCACCGCCTGAGTCGCATAGTCGTTATCCAGACCATCAGTTACCCCCGATATATCTAATACCTCCATCCCCATCATTCGGGCTAAGCCGCGGAGAAGGTCAACCCCAGATGTGAGCGCGGCATCAACACCATAAATCTGCTTGAAAGGGGGCAAATCAGGCGCCTTGCCACTACCCCAGAAGAGCCAAATCATACTAGCCGGAATATCGCCGCGAGACCTCCGCTCTACATTCACCGGATGGTCTCGGAGCACACCCAATGAGCGTGTCATCAGGTCTCGCAAGATGCCGCTCCCCTGACCACGGGGAAGAAAGTCATCAATGGGCTTATCTGGGATATCATGTGGGGGGGTGCAGGTAGCCAAAAGTGTATTCTCCCGTCCTTTGAGCTTTAATATATGTCGGTAGCTGACACCGGGGTAAAAGCTTATTTGGTCGCTACCAAGGCTTTCTTCTAAAGCAGCGATAAGGGCTTGAGCCTCCTCGGTGTTAATATACCCCGAGCTATAGCTCCGCATTTTACCATCACCAACCGCCACCAAATTGCAGCGAAAAACGACCTCCCCCTCATCAATGGTAATGCCCATGCTCTTAGCTTCAATAGCCGCCCGACCCCGGTAGTAAACCCTTGGGTCATAACCCAGCACCGACATACAGGCACAGGCACTAGATGGTTCCATACCCACCGGCACAGTGCGAGCAAGCCCAAGGATGCCCTCCCCTGCCAAAGCGTCCAAGTTTGGAGTATGGGCAAGTTCCAAGCAGGTCTTGCTACCACGCTCAGGCAGTGCCCAGCCCGAGGCACCATCAATTATCAGAATGCAATACTTCACTAGGCTACCTCTAGTTTATGAGATTGTTTATCAACCCCATCCCCTTTATCCCCTTCCCCTTGTTAAGGGGAAGGGGGAAATTTGTTTAAAGAGAGGCTTCGCCTCTCTTTGACTCTCCTTTAGTTCACAGCCCTTGCCCAAGAGGATAAATCCGCCTATAATATGGCTATATCGGGGCGTAGCGCAGTTTGGTAGCGCGCAGCGTTCGGGACGCTGAGGTCGGAGGTTCAAATCCTCTCGCCCCGACCAATCTGTTCGACCTTCTTTTTTGCCTCCTCCCACAAGGCGTTTTGTTCATCAAAGGATAGCTCACCTAGATTTACCCCACGCTGGCGGCAGACCTCTTCCATATAAGTGAAGCGCTGGTAAAACTTTCTGTTGGCTTGCCTCAGTGCTGCCTCTAAATCTACCCCCAGCCGCCGGGCAATGTTAGCCAGGGTAAATAATAAATCGCCAAACTCCTGCGCTCTCTCCTCGTGGCTATCAGCTCGCTTAAACTCACTAACCTCCTCAGCCAGCTTATCAATAACCCCATCAATATCTTCCCAATCAAAACCAACCTGTGCCACTCGTCGTTGAATTGCCTGGCTGTAACCCAGGGCTGGCATCTGCTTAGGCATACTGGCTAGCATAGAGGTATCAGCCTCACGCTCTTCTTTTTTGAGAGTCTCCCAGTTAAGCGCCACCTCCTCGGCATCCTTAACCTTCTTTGAGCCAAAGATATGAGGGTGGCGATGGATTAGCTTAGTATTGATGCTACTTAATACGTTACCCAGCTCAAATTCCCCGGCTTCAGTGGCAATCTGAGCATGGAGAACAACCTGCATCAGCAGGTCACCTAATTCCTGGCAAAGCTTGCCCGAATCCCCTTCATCCAGAGCCCCTAATACCTCATAGCACTCTTCCAGCAGGTTCTGCCTAAGTGAGCTATGGGTTTGCTTCCTGTCCCAGGGGCAGCCATCAGGGGCTCGCAACCTGGCTATAATATCTACCAGAGTGTCAAACTGGCCCAGGTTCTGCGGTTTAGACAAAGTAGCCTCCTTAACTTATTACCACAGATTATACAAGCTGGTCGGCAAACAGACAACAAAGAGGCTACAGTCGAAAGGAAACAGCAATTGAGTAGAAGTAAGACAACTACCTTCGCCCCATACCTACCACAAGAAACCTAAAGTAGAAAAGCTGGGCCACCGCCTAAACCATGTTGCCACACAGATTAGTGCCACTGCCGATAGAACAACTCCGACAGCATCATACACAAGCTAAAACCAGCCCCGTCCTCAGTAGCATCTGGCAGGCACGATTTAAGGCATTATGCTCCTGGTCTTGGTGGCGGGCCACCCGGAGGTCCACCCGGGGGTCCACCTGGAGGTCCCATCAGGGGCAGTCCTAACTTCACCTTGCCTGCCATTAGCTTTCGCACCTCCACAGGCTGACCCACCAACATCAGGCCTCTGGCATCGCGAAGATACCGTTCTATCTTGAAGTCTGCGGTATAGCCATACATGCCAAGGAGCTGCAAAGCTTTGCTTGTTACTTCGAAAGCTGCCTCGCAGGGGAAAGTGCCGGCCATCACCGCTGGCGTCAAATCAGGCTCTCCTAGAGGTTGAGAGCCTGCTCGGTAGACCAGTAGGCGGGACGCGTCCACCATAGCGGCCATGTCAGCAATGGCGGATTGCACCCCGTCGAAGTTGGCCAAAGTCTGACCGGGAGTAACAGCACGCTGCTTCACATAGTCTGCAGCTGTCTCCAGAGCTGCTGAAGCTACCCCGACAGCAGCCGCCCCGATGGCGGGAAGACCTATCCCCCCTGCGATCCCTCCCGCGGTCGGCACAATACCCTCGCCGAGAAAATTAGCCTGGGGCACACGGCAGTCCTCGAAAACCAACTCGCCAGTTACATCACCCCTAAGACCTAGCTTATCCTCCTTTTTGCCGAAGGAGAAGCCGGGAGTTCCTTTCTCCACGATCAGTCCAGATATGCCCATTGGCCCCTTTGCCGGGTCGGTCCTTGCCATCACTAGGTAAATCTCTGCCTCGCCCGCGTTGCTAATGAAGCACTTGGAGCCATTGAGCACATACGACCCATCCTCAGGTCGGGCGACGGTCTGAATGGTCAATGGCCAGCTTGCTCCTCCGCTAGGCTCAACCACGCTAAACGCGCCCAGCCGCTCTCCCTTGGCCAAGGCAGGAAGGAATTTGGCTTTTTGCTCATCATTTCCCACCGCCAGGATCAGAGAAGATACCAAGCTGCTATGAATCAATATCAGTGCTACCGAGGCGCTAGCCGCGGCGATCTCCTCCATTGCCAAGAAGAAACCCATCTTGTCAGGCCCGGTTCCACCATAGGGAGGAGGTAACAGGAGCCCAAATGCCCCTAACTCGGCTAGCTTGGTGACACACTCCCGGGGGAACTCGCCAGATTTGTCAATCTCTCCGGCAATAGGCGCTATTTCCTTTGCGGCAAAGTCCTTCATCGTCCTTCTTAACATTTCTTGCTGTTCAGTCAACTTGAAGTCCATGATTCCTCCTTTTGATGAATATAGAACGGATTTTAAAATAATTCCTGGTCTAAGTCAATGGTAATGTTGCCCACTCTTAATCTAAATTGTCTGCTATTTTAACATAATTCCGCTTCAAGTTAATGGTAATGTTGCCCCGATGAGCTGCCTCTGCCCTCTCAGGAACTCAGCCGCCGACATAGCCTGCTTCCCCGCTGATTGAACCTTCAAAATTCCTAAAATTCCATCCCCGGTATAGATGCCAAATGCCGGCTTTGACCCCTCCATGGCTGGAGCCAGAGCCACCACCTGCCCTATTTTAAGGGTTCTTTCCCCAGCTAGGGGCACTGCCTCAATAATCTTAAGCTGCCGTCCCCGCCATATGGTGTAACACCCTGGCCAGGGGTGGAAGGCACGCACCCGCCGCCATATGTCTACCGCCGGCAGATGCCAGTCAATCTCACCCTCCTCCTTGGTAATTGAGCCTGAATAGATGGCTTCGGCTTCATTCTGGGGTTGGGGGGTGATTTCTCCCCTCAACCAGCGAATTAAAACCTCCGGGAGCAACCGAGCCACTATCTGAGATAGCTTAGCCGTAAGTGAGCCTGTAGTATCCAGCTCCGAAATAGGAATCTGTGCCCTAACCAATACAGGACCAGTATCTAAACCCCTGTCCATCAGCATAATGCTTACCCCAGTAAACTCCTCCCCAGCCAGAATCGCCGCCGCCACTGGCGAGGCACCTCTGAATCTCGGTAGCAGAGAAGGATGAATATTAATACATCCGTAGCTGGGGATGTCTAAAACCGACTGGGGCAGAAGCTGACCAAAGGCGGCAACCACTATAACATCGGGGTGAAACCCGGCCAGTTGCGCCACTGCCTCTGCCTGGTTTAGACTCCCCGGCTGCACCACCGTCAGCTTCCGGGTTAGGGCTGCCCTTTTCACTGGAGGAGAAAACAAGTAACGCCCCCTACCCGCCGGTTTATCAGGCTGGGTATAAACCGCCACCACCTGGTGTTGATTAAGAATAAGGTGCTCAAGACAGGGAATAGCAAACTCAGGGGTGCCCATAAAAATAACTCGCAATTTAAGCCTCCTATCACTACAAATTCTAACATCAAAACTTTTTCTTAACAAATAACCACTTTATATCTATAAGCTAAATAATGAGCAAAAAAGTAAGTCTGACAGACCTTGCAAGAGAAAACAGGGGTTAAAATTGACCAGCAATCAGCACCAAATAACTTGTCCTCAAAGACTTCCGGTATTATGCTAGTGTTGTGTAGTTCCTTCTTTAAGTCCTAATTGTGCCCAAAAGTCCATTTATTAAAAGTGGAATAATGCCTTATTGTATTCAAATTGGCGTATTTTAAGACTAATGGCAGGGAGAGGAATTTTAATGGCAGCTAAGTCAGCACAAGAAATATGGGAAGCTACGCTGGGTGAATTACAAATCCAATTCAGTAAACCAAATTACCGGACCTGGCTGGAAAAAACTGTAGGCTTAAGTTACCAAGATAATCAGTTTGTGGTTGGTGTCCCCAATACCTTCGTTGCCGAATATTTAGATAAGAACCAGCGCTCCTTAATCGAAAAAACACTCATTGGTCTTACCCACCGTGACATCAATGTCCTTTTCCGCGTAGAAACTAGACAGCAACCAGAAACCCCCTCCGCCACACGAAGAACCACCCCCAGATTCAACGCCAAATATACCTTTGATTCCTTCATCGTAGGTAACTGCAATCGGTTAGCCTATGCTGCTGCCCTGGGGGTAGCCGAAAACCCAGGGCATAGCTATAACCCACTATTTATATATGGGGGGGTAGGTTTAGGTAAAACCCATTTACTGCAGGCTATTGGTTATATGGCTCTCGCCAATAACATTCAGGTGCTTTATGTTAGCGCTGAGCAGTTTACCAATGAGTTTATAAATGGTGTTCGTGAGAGGAAAACAGAGGAATTCCGCAATAAATATAGAAGTGTTGATATGTTGTTGATTGATGACATCCACTTCATCAGCGGTAAGCCGCAGACAGAGGAAAGCTTCTGCCACACATTTAATGAACTATATAACGCTAATCGCCAGATTGCTATCACCAGTGACCTCCCACCTAAATCCATACCCCTATTAGAAAACCGGTTATACTCCCGCTTGGAATGGGGACTAATTACTGAGATTCAACCACCTGATTTTGAAACCCGTCTGGCTATCTTGCGAGCTAAGGCAGAGCAGAAAGGAGTAAGCCTTGCTTCAGATGTGCTGGAACTTATTGCTCACCGGATTCAGCAAAACATAAGGGAGCTGGAAGGTATGCTAAACCGGGTTATTGCTTACACCAGGCTGCTTAGAGCTGTACCCACCGCTGAGTTAGCCGCTCAAGCCCTTGAGGATATAGCCCCCAAGGCTGCTAAAAGTGCCTCTATCACCCCTAGTCTAGTGATAGACACCGTAGCTAATAGCTTCCAGCTAACCCCCTCAGGCTTAAAAGGCAAGAAGAGCAAGGAAACTAACCTAGCCCGACAGGTGGCAATGTATCTTATCAGAGAGGAAACCAACTGCTCACTGGCTCAAATTGGCGAAGAGCTGGGGGGCAGAGACCACTCGACCATTACCCACGCTTGTAAAAAAATAGCCGCTGATATTAACACCAACCATTATTTAAGAAGAAAAATCCTGGACATTCAACAAGGAATACACAAAAAATAAAAAACAGCATCGTTAAATCCCTTATGTTTCCACCATAAACAACCTACCTATAAACAAATTAACCCAATACAAACAATAGGAATTCACTCGCGCCTGAACTTAAAGCGTTGCTATAGCTGCAAGATAACATCTAGTATTATTAGTATTATTAATATTATAATAACTAAATATTATTATTAATTATAGTCATAAGCTTGTTGATAAAGGGGATAGGTTAGTAACTGATTAAAATGTTTGATAGAGTAGAAATAGAGGTAAAAGCCGGTGATGGTGGCGACGGAGTGATAAGCTTCCGGCGGGAGAAGTTTGTTCCCTTTGGCGGTCCCGACGGTGGTGACGGTGGTGATGGTGGTGGTGTAGTTATTATAGCTGATCCTAGTGTTACCAGCCTGCGTATATTTAAACATAAAAGGTTTTATCCAGCGGCTGATGGTGAGAGTGGCAAGGGTAAAAGGAAGCATGGTAAGAATGGGGAAGACCTGATATTAAACGTGTCAGTAGGAACTGTGGTCTCATACAAGACGCAAACAGGCGGTGATGCCTTTATTGCTGATTTGGAGCAAGTTGGTCAGCAGGTAGTGGTGGCTAATGGTGGGAAGGGGGGACTGGGCAATACTCATTTTGCTTCGTCTACAAATCAAGCCCCACGGATTGCTCAGAAGGGGGAGGCTGGGGAAGAGAATTCCTTAATATTAGAATTGAAGCTCATTGCTGATGTTGGCATTATTGGCTATCCCAATGTGGGTAAATCCACCTTGCTGGCGGCGGCTTCAGCAGCTAAACCTAAAATAGCTAGCTACCCGTTTACTACCCTTGAGCCTATTCTGGGTGTGGTTGAGGTTGGTCAGCGTAGCTTTGTCTTGGCTGAAATCCCAGGGCTAGTGGATGGCGCCCACTTTGGTCGGGGTCTGGGACACGATTTCCTGCGTCATATTGTGCGTACCAAAATACTTATTCACTTGATAGAGGGCACCGCTACTTCCCCGGGGGAAGATATGATACAGGTAAATGCTGAGCTCAGCTTATTTGACTCGGCTCTGGCGCAAAAGCCACAGCTTGTGGTGGTTAATAAGATTGATTTGTCCCAGGTGCAGGCCCGGTTAACCGAGATAAAAGACGCCTTTTCTAGTGCTGGAACCACAGTTCTTTTTGTTTCGGCGGCAACTGGAGAAGGCGTTGCTGAACTTATGGCTGAAACTATGCAGGTGCTCCAGTCGGTGACAGAGGTAGAAGCTGGTGAGAAGATTACTAAGAAGGTTTTTCGCCCTAAACCCAGGGATGTTGGCATCAGGGTGAGTAAGGAAGGGGATACTTTTGTCGTGGTGGCACCTGAACTGGAGCGCATTGTGGCTAGAACAGATATGACTACCCCGGTGGTGCGTTGGCATCTCAAGCGGCAGCTCGCCAGGCTAGGAGTTGGCAAGGCTTTAGCCAAGGCAGGGGTTAAGCCAGGGGATAGAATTCGCTGTGGGAATTTAGAATGGGAGTGGGAGTAGAATGAATATTGGGGTGATGGGAGGAACTTTCGACCCAGTCCACAACGGGCACCTTATTGTGGCTGAGGAGGCAATAACTCGGCTAAATCTAGCTGTGGTTATCCTGGTGCCTGCTGGTCAGCCGTGGCTAAAGATAGACCACCCTATTTCGCCAGCTAAGCACCGGGTTAAGATGGTGCGTCTTGCCATTGCCGATAAACCCTATTTGAAACTATCTACAATGGAGATAGAGCGTCCCGGTCCCTCGTATGCTGTTGATACCATCGCTGAACTACACGCTCAGCTTGGTAGTGAAGACGAGCTATTTTTAATTTTAGGTTGGGATAGTTTGGCTGAACTGCCTCAATGGCGGGAGCCATCCCGGCTTATTGAGATGTGCAAGTTAGTGGTTGCCCCCAGACCAGGCTATTCACGCCCTAACCTAAAAAAGCTTGAAGCCACTATCCCTGGATTATCTCAGCGGGCGATGCTTATGGAAAAGCCAGAGATAGATATCAGCGCCTCAGAAATCAGAAACCGGGTTGCCCGAGGTCTTTCCATTCGCCACCTCGTCCCCGAGCCGGTAAACAGATATATCAAGCAGCATAGGCTATATATCTCAGCATAAGAGGGTAAAGACTATGGGGCTAAATATCGATGTTTCTGACGCTTTTGGCGTGGGCTTGGATAAAGGCTTTGCGCGGCGGGACCTCATCACCCATTAGTATATGGAATATTTGGTCGGCATTGGCGGGATCGTCAATACTTACTCTAATTAGGGTGCGCGTAGTCGGATTCATAGTAGTTTCCCACAGTTGCTCAGCGTTCATCTCCCCCAGACCCTTGTACCGTTGAACCTCTACCTTTTTCGCCTCTTTTAGCTTGCGCAGTATCTCTTCCTTTTCCTGCTCAGAGTAAACCCAGTGCTGGAGCTTGCTCGTTTTAATCCGGTAGAGGGGTGGTTGGGCAATGAACAGGTGGCCGTGGTTAATTAGCTCCACCATGTGTCGGAAGAAAAAGGTGAGTAGCAAAGTGCGGATATGGGAGCCATCAACATCAGCATCAGTCATCAGGATGATATGGTGATAGCGGAGCCTTGATAGGTCAAATTCATCGTCTATACCGCTTCCCAGAGCGGTGATGATAGCGCGGATTTCTTCATGAGATAGCATCTTATCTGGTGGAGCCTTCTCCACATTGAGGATTTTGCCCCGCAGTGGCAGGATAGCCTGGAAGCGACGGTTCCGTCCCTGCTTGGCTGAGCCACCGGCTGAGTCTCCCTCTACAAGATATAGTTCACAGTGGGAGGGTTCTTTCTCTGAGCAATCAGCCAGCTTTCCAGGCAGGGTGGCTGTGTCTAGGCTGCCTTTTCTGACAATTAAATCACGAGCCTTTCTGGCGGCTTCCCTCGCCTTAGCAGAGAGCAGGCACTTTTCTATAATCTTTTTGGCTTCATTAGGGTGCTCCTCAAGGTAGAGGGATAGACCCTCACTCACTACGCTCTCCACCACACCTTTGACCTCAGGGTTGCCCAGCTTGGCTTTAGTCTGTCCTTCAAACTGTGGTTCGGTGAGCTTGACACTAATGGTGGCGGTAAGCCCCTCTCTGACATCATCCCCTACTAAGCTGGGCTCATCCTCTTTGAGAAACTTGTTTTTATGGGCATAGTCATTAAGTACCCGGGTTAGTGCTGAACGGAAGCCGGTAAGGTGAGTACCTCCATCCACGGTATTTACACAGTTGGCAAAGCTAAAGGTAGACTCGGCAAAACCATCATTATACTGAAGGGCTGCCTCAACTATGGTACTGTTTACCACTTTAGAGATATAAATAGGGTGGTGGCGGACTACCCGGTTCCGATTAAGGTGGCGAACGAAGCTAGTAATGCCACCCTCAAAGTAGAAGGTCTTTTCGCAGTCCTTCCTTTCATCCTTAAGATATATTTCTAGCCCCTTATTCAGGTAGGCCATCTCTCGGAAGCACTCGCTCAGGCTATTAAAATCATAGTTGACTTTACCAAATATCTCCTCATCAGCAAGGAAGGCGATGGTAGTGCCGGTATCATTGGCTTGGCCGACTTCGGTTACCTCCGCCCGGGGTATGCCTTGCCTGTATTCCTGCTGGTACAACTTGCCATTGCGCCTGATATTAACCCTGAGCCAGGAGGAAAGAGCATTTACTACTGAGGCACCTACCCCATGTAACCCACCTGATACCTGGTAGGTCTTGCCTCCAAATTTTGCCCCGGCGTGGAGCGTGGTCATCACTGTCTCCAGGGCTGAGGTATTGGTAGCGGGGTGAATTTCTACCGGAATGCCACGCCCATTATCTTCGACCCTGACCGAGCCATCTTGGTTTAGGGTGACCCCAATTTTGGTGCAGCAACCAGCCATGGCTTCATCAATGCTGTTATAGACGATTTCATAGACAAGATGCTGCAGTCCACGTTGGTCAGTGCTGCCAATATACATACCTGGTCGCCGGCGCACTGCTTCTCGCCCACCCAGAACCTGAATATCCTCTGCGGTATACTCGTTATTTAATGACATATCCTGTGTCATAGCCACTTTTCACCCTCTTGTTGGTGGTGGGGACAAAAAGGGAAGCGGTCTGGACTATTGAGTGGTGATGATGAGACCGAGGTAGCTTCTAGCTGTATTAGAAGAGGCAGCAAATCACAAGCACTTTCTGGTGATGGTAAGCCATACATTAATATCATTATAGCACAATTTAGCTATAAGGTGAAGCTGGGCGGCATTAGCCTCTATTTGTAGCTATCGCAATTTTATCTAGGAGACTATATAATGAAAAAGCACCAGTCGGCAGCTAATAATTTCTTCAAGAATAGAAAGGCGGTTACGGTATGCCAGAATCAGGAAGGCGGGTATGGGCAACAGGTAAAGAGCAAATGTATGAATTAATGAAAGTGGCTTTGGGAGAAGCTGAGGCTGATTTAGCCATAGTTAATGGGGCTATAGTAAATGTTTATACCGGAGAGGTGGTTAAAGGGGATACCGTTCTTATCAAGGGAAGCAAGATAGCCTATGTGGGTAAGAATTATGGTAAATCTATTGGTTCCTCAACCCAGGTCATCGATGCTAGTGGGAAGACCCTTATCCCTGGGTTTATTGACGGTCATACCCATATATGCTGCTTATACTCAATAAGCGAACTGCTAAGGTACGCTATTAAGGGAGGCACTACTACTATTATTACTGAGACAAGTGAGATTGCTTTCTCCCTAGGATATCAGGGAATTACTGAGTTTTTGAGGGCGGCCAAAAACCAGCCGGTAAAAATTTTTATTACTGCTCCACCAATGGTTACTATAAGCCCGGCAGCTAAGCAACACGCTCTTACTGTCAATGAACTCCGTAAACTGTTTAGGCGAGAAGAGGTCCTCGGCTTAGGTGAGTGTCCCTGGGCTCAGGTAATTGAAGGCGACCAGAGGATCCTTGACCTTATTACTGAGACAATAAAGGCTGGGAGGAAGCTTGAGGGGCATTCCGCTGGCGCTAGAGGGAAAAAGCTGCAAGCCTATATAACACTTGGAATATCATCATGCCATGAGCCAACTACTGCTGCAGAGACTATGGAAAGGCTAAGGTTGGGGCTAGCTGTTTTGATAAGAGAGGGCGAGATAAGAAGGGAACTGGAGGCTATTTCCAAAATAAAGGATGAAAATATTAGCCTCAACCGGCTGGTACTGTCAACAGATGGGGTGGGAGCATCGGAGCTTATCACCGATGGCTATATGGAATTCGTAGTGCAAAAGGCGATTGACCTTGGCTTCAATCCCATCCTAGCTATACAGATGGCAACCATAAATGTTGCCCAGCACTTCGCCATAGATGACTTTATCGGTGGTATCGCCCCGGGTAAGTATGCTGATATTGTTATTATCCCAGAGCTAGGGGCTATCCGAGCTGAATATGTTATTAGTAACGGGCAGGTTGTAGCTAAGGGAGGACAGCTAGTGGTTCAGCCAAGAAAACATAAATACCCTAAATCAATGCAAAATAGTATACACCTGCCTGGGAATTTTGAAGCTAATGACTTTGCTGTCCGAGTAGAAGGTGGTCGCAGTCAAGTAAAAGTAAGGCTCATAGACTATCTCACCGAGTTAGTTACCAGGGAAGCTCTTATTGATATGGTGGTGTTAAATGGCGAGCTTCAGCCAGATACCAGTAACGATATATTAAAGGTAGCCGCCATTGAGCGGTTTTATCCATCAGGTGAGACCTTCGTTGGCTTTATTAGAGGCATTGGGCTTAAACAGGGGGCAATTGCTACCAGCGGAACCTGGGACTGTAGCAATATTATAGTGGTGGGCGCCAGTGATGCCGATATGGCGCAAGCAGTAAACCGGATTAGACAACTCCAGGGAGGCATTGTGGTATGTGCTGGCAACAAAATACTAGCTGAACTGTCACTTCCCCTAGGTGGTATGATTTCCACACAACCTATGGAAACTATAGCTAATGAACTTTACCACATTCAGCAAGCGGCAGTTAATCTGGGCTGCACCTTACCTGATATACGGACTGCCCTGGCTATTCTCTCTACCCCAGCTATACCCTACCTGCGAATATGTGAGCACGGACTGTTTAGTCTCAGAGTGAACCAGTTTGTTGAGCTAATAGTGGACTGAATTTTCAAATTTAATAACCTGAGGTAGATAAAATCGGCTATGACTTGGGACGAGGTCAAGAAAGCCAGAGGAAGGCTCTCCAGAGAGCAGGGCACTATCATCAAGGATTGGGGGGGTAGAATACCCGTCGCCCTTATCTACCCCAACTCCTACTATTTAGGCATGTCCAACCTGGGGCTTCATGCCATTTATAGACTGCTTAATAGCTATAGCCAGGTCGTTTGTGAACGAGCCTTCTGGGAAAAAGATAACCGGGATAAAAAACTGCCTGCCCTATCCCTGGAATCTCAGCGACCGCTGTCAGATTTTGCTATCCTTGCCTTTTCCATCTCCTACGAGCTTGACTACTTCAATGTGGTTCAAATTCTTAAAGCCAGCGGCATACCCATGTATGCCGCTGACCGTGATGGAAGGCATCCACTGATTATTGCCGGTGGTCCTTGTATCATAGCTAATCCCGTCCCCCTGTCCCCATTCTTTGATTGCCTTTGTATCGGGGAGGCAGAGCCAATACTCTCTGCCATGCTGCCAATACTATCTGATGGCATTGGCAGCATGCGGGATAATTTGCTTAAAACGCTGGCCAAACTGCCTGGTGTCTATGTGCCTTTAGTGCCCTCCGGGACTCCGGTGGTTCGCCAATGGGCAAGCAATTTGGATGACTTCCCTATTACCTCTACCATACTCACTCCAGACACTGAGCTAGGTGACCTATACCTTATTGAGGTGGAGCGGGGGTGCAACTGGGGTTGCCGCTTTTGCCTTACCGGGCAAGCCTTTCGCCCCATGCGCTATCGGTCTCAGGACAGGCTAATCGCCCAGGCTAAGCAAGGACTTAAATACCGAAAACGCATAGGTTTAGTCGGGGCGGCTGTCTCCGACCACCCTCAGATAGAGGAGCTACTGGTTGAGCTACATCAGATGGGGGCTGAACTGTCTATTAGCTCGCTGCGAATGAGACCCCTTTCCCGCATCGTATTAAGGGAACTAGCCAAGGGGGGAGCACGAACTATTGCTCTTGCCCCTGAGGCTGGCTCCCAGCGCCTGCGCCAGGTTATAAAAAAGGCTATCTCCGAGGAGGATATTCTAGAGTCAGTAAGCAAAGTGGCTGAGCAGAAGATAAAACAGCTCAAACTCTACTTTATGATTGGCTTACCTTCAGAGACTGATGAGGATATAGAGGAGATGATAAAGCTCACTCTTGGCTGTAAAGACATCCTTGATAGGGAGCAAACTGGTTGCCGCATCGTTCTCAATATTGCCCCCTTTGTCCCCAAGGCAGGCACACCCTTCCAATGGTTACCTATGACTGAGACCGCCATCTTAAACCGCCGCTTGTCTCAACTCAAAAATAATTTAGTGCCCAAGGGAGTAAAGATTAGGTGTGAAAGCCTGGCCTGGAGTCAGGTTCAGGGGGTTTTAGCCCGAGGCGACACTAAATTAGCTGAGGTGCTGGCTAATATAGAGCAGGTGTCACTGTCTGGCTGGAGAAAAGCTATAGAAAAATGCCATTTAGATATTGACTACTATGCCCATCAAAGGTGGGATGTTACCCAGAAATTACCTTGGGAAATACTAGATTTAGGTACTGAACCCAGTTACCTTAAACTTGAGCTAGATAGAGCCATGGCTTAGGCTCTTTCCCGTGAACGCCACCAGCCGCCTAGTTCTCGCGCACTATTGCAGTTTACTCGGTAAAACTGAACGAACTAAATCCACACAATCCTCGAATTTCTGCGCAAAGATGATATCGAATTGTTGCTTCTTTCCATGTGTGAAGATAATCATCTTCCCTGCCCTTTGGGTTGCAGGTCCAATAGCGGACTTTTTCATCTCAACCTTATTAATATCAGAGTAAGGTATTTCAAAATTATGCCTATTAGCAGTTAAAACGGATTGGGAGTCTAACATAAACTTTTTGCCCACCTTATCCAGTCCCGGTATATTTTCTCGTCCACGCCCGATTTGTGTGATGACATCAATAACTATCCTGCCTTCCCCAACAGCGACTTCACCGAACTCTTTAACGACATTAAGAGCATTCTCCACGGAACGGAATTTCACATCAGCTAGCCTATCAGGAGTGAAAAATAATACATAGGAGATATTGGGTTTTAACCAGTGAATTTCCCTTATCGCGAAACCTCCTACAATCTCTTCGCCCATGATATCTTACCTCCTTTGGTCGGTAGCTGCCCAAAACACGCAAGCTGGACCAAAAAGGACACCAGCCACCGCCATATCAATTAGCGGTTTCAGTGCCCTTCTTTCATCCATTCCTCCTCTGCACCAGCACTATATTATGTTTTAAGGTTATTTCACGTGTTGGGACTCAAATATAATTCTTATTTATGTGATTGTCAATACCTAGAATAGTGATGCTTTCTTGGGCATGTCGGATTAAGCTAGTGTCTTCCCTGGTCAACTGGATTCGGGACCTAGGCCAGAGAAACTCAAACTTGAGCTAAATAAAGCCTCGTCTCAGATGTAGTTGCAGTGCTAGGTGAGGTGGTATTAGTAGGGGCTAAAAATTAATTCCTTGCCACCTTTGAAATAACCTCTACCACCACCTCTGGTAATTGAGCGTGTCCTAGTATAACTTGCTCAATCTGGGGATGCCTCATTGCCAGAATCTTACTCGCTAAATCCCTTCCCCTCGCTAAACCTTTCTCCAAATCTACCTTATTGATGAAGGGGACAATTCTGGCTGAGGCGGGGCTGCCCTTGACTAGACCTTGGGGGTGCGTTACCAAAACGGCAATAGCCTCAACCGAGATAACTTCACCTAATGGTAGGCCAAGCAACTGGGAAACAATTTCGGGTCTGAAGACATTTTCTTCAGTCAGGCGGCAGCCCACGGCGTCAATCCCCACTATAGGTATGACCAGAGAAGTGTTGTATGGAATTACCGGCTCGGTAGGGTTTGGTGCCTTCAGGGGCTGGCGAGCTGCCCCATCTGCCTCCACGATAATATAAGATACCTGATTTAGTTTGGCTAACTTGGCTACAAACTCGGGGCTAACTCCCCTCAATTTCCCTGAAGCTAACCTCTCACTAGCTAAGGTGATATGCCGATACTTGTCCACATTCTGGGAAAGCGCTCTTACCATCCGTTCCTCGTTGGCTTCCAGGAGAAGAAGCGGAGTTTCAGAGGGTGACGGCTCAAGAATCTTGGTCGTGGTAGTAGTAATGACGGACTTGCCTCTTGAAGCTAGTTCCTTAGCTAAAGCGAACATAAGGGTCGTCTTACCACCGCCGCCAACTAGGCTGATTACTTCACCAGGCTTAATACCTAAGGCTTCCTTGAGTTTCATAAAGCTAAGCATTAGAGGGTAATGTTTGTTTATAGATTCTTAGCCCACTTAACCGCGTTTCGGAAAATCTGAAAGCCGTCCCCATACTCCTTGGCGCCCCCTCTTGTCCACTGGGGGTGCTGGGTGCCCCGAATATAGCGTTCGGGATGCGGCATCAAGACAAAAATACGCCCTGAGGCATCACAAATGCCAGCAATATTCCCTACCGAACCGTTAGGGTTATGGGGATAGCCAGCTTTACTATCTCCATACTCATCAGTGTAATATAGGACTATATTTAACTTTGGTAAGACCTTGGGGTCGGCAACAATCTTTCCCTCACCGTGGGCAACAGGCAAATACAGGCTGTCTATTCCGTTAGTGAATACGCAGGGGCTTTCCTTATTTACCTTCAGGTGCACCCATCGGCACTCAAATTTACCTGAATCATTAGCCGACAGGGTTAATAGTGGTTCGCCGCCATTTGATAGCTTGGCCAGAATGCCAGCCTTCACCAGCACCTGAAAGCCATTACAAATTCCTAAAATTAGTCCCCCATCTTCAATAAACCTTTGTATATCATCATCCAGCTTTAGCTTAAGCTCATTGGCTAGCACCTTGCCCGCGGTTATATCATCACCGTAGGTAAAGCCGCCAGGAATAACCATTATCTGGTAGTCGGAGACTCGCTGCTGGCAACAAATTAGCTGATTAACATGAACTGAGGATACTATCGCCCCCGCTTGCTGGAAAGCAAAAGCGGTTTCAGCATCACAGTTTGTCCCTGGGGCGCGTATGATTAGCGTTCTTACTTTGCTCATTGATTACCACCGGATTGGTTTCTGCCAGGCTTCCTTTAGTTCACTAAGTGAGGCAGTAGCTACCTTTCTGCCATCCACCCCATATATCTCGAGCACTTCAGAATCGGTAACCTGGCCAATAGCCGCCAAGCTGGTGTCAGTCATTACCTCTTCAAACCTATCTTTGTTCTCCGGTGCCACCTCAACCAGAAACCGACTGTTTGATTCAGAGAATAATATGAAGTCGCTTCTATCTATAGGCTCACCCAATGGAACAGATTTCAGATAGATTATGGCTCCCAGACCCCCAGCAAATGCCATCTCGGCAATGGCCACACCGATGCCACCCTCACTACAGTCATGACATGCCCTAACCAAGCCTTGCTCGGTAGCAGCACTTAACCTATCCATCAGCTCTTTCCCTCGCTGTGGATTCACCTTAGGCACATTATTACCTATAAAACCATGAATTCTAAAATATTCAGACCCTCCCAGCTCATTCAGGGTTGTGCCCACAAGGTAAACCAAATCGCCTGCCTTCTTGAAGTCCATTGATACCGCTCGATTCACATCCTCCATAACGCTGATGGCGGAGATTAGCAGCGTATGGGGAATAGAAATAGTCTTCCCTTCAAATTCAAACTCATTATTGAGACTATCCTTACCCGAAATAAACGGGGTTCCATAAATAATTGCCATATCGTAGCATGCCTGGGCTGCCCGAACCAGAGCCCCCAGCATGTCTGGTCGGTTGGTATTACCCCAACTGAAATTATCAAGCAAGGCTACTTGGCGCAGATTACCGCCAACGGCGATAATCTGCCTTAATGCCTCATCAATGGCAGACGCTGCCATCCAGTAAGGGTCTATCTCTCCATATCTAGGGTTGATGCCATTGGAGACGATTACCCCCATTTCCGAGTCTAGGATTGGGCGGATAATGGCGGCGTCACCCGGTCCATCATTATCCTTCCCCACCAGAGGCTTGAGGACACTGCCCCCTTGCACCTCGTGGTCATATTGGCGTATTACCCATTCCTTACTGCACACATTCCACGAGCCAAGAATTTGAAGTAAGGCTTGGCTCAAGTCCGAAGGACTGGCAAAATCAGGCTCAATATGCTGTGGTTTTTCCCATTCTGCCTGTCTCTCTACCTGTGGTCGACCCTGGTGTAAAAATTCCATGTCAAGGTCACAGACCAGGTTTTGGTGATAAAAAAGTCGAAGACTTCGGTTATCAGTAAATTCACCAATGACTGTAGCCTCTACACCTTCACTGGCAAAAAGTTTTATTAGTTCATCAACCGAGTGTGGTGGCACAGCCAATACCATCCGCTCTTGAGATTCAGAAACCCATACCTCAGCATAAGACAGCCCAGCATATTTTAGAGGAACTCTATCCAGATAAACACATACCCCGGTTTCAGCCGCCATCTCGCCCACCGCTGATGAAAGTCCACCACCCCCGCAGTCGGTTATCCGACGATACAGCCCGCGGTCCCTGGCTTGAAGCAGGATATCAATAAGCCTCTTCTCCACAATAGGATTGCCAATCTGAACCGAGCTATAAGAAACGGTGGTTGATTCCTCAGTAAGCTGTTCTGAGGCAAAGGTTACACCATGTATTCCATCCCTTCCCGTTCTGCCGCCGACCAATACCACCAAATCACCAGGGCTCTGCTGACCTCGGTGAGCCAGGTTCTTAGGCAGTAATCCTACGGTTCCACAGTAGACAAGCGGGTTAGCTATATATCGTTCATCAAAGAGTATGGCGCCGTTAAGGGTAGGTATCCCCAAGCGGTTAGCATAGTCAGCCACCCCAGCCCGAACCCCTTTGAAAATACGCCGGGGGTGTAACACCCCTTTTGGTAGTTTCTCATAAGGAAAATCAGGGGGAGCGAAGCAGAATACATCGGTGTTTAGTATTGGCTTGGCACCAAAACCAGTGCCAAGGGGGTCACGAACCACCCCACCTATCCCGGTTGAAGCTCCTCCATATGGCTCAACCGCAGATGGATGGTTGTGAGTCTCAACCTTAAAACAAAGTGCCCAGCGACCATCAAAATCAATCACCCCAGCATTATCCTCAAAAACGGAAAGGCACCACGGCTTATCTAGCTCCTCGGTCGCCTTCATTATCGTGCTCTTGAGCAAGTTATCTATGGTTATCTCGCCGAGCCTAATTTTGCCTTTAAATGTCTTGTGGACGCAGTGCTCAGACCAGGTCTGCGCCAGTGTCTCAAGCTCGACATCAGTAGGGTTCCGCCCCTGTTGTTGGAAGTAGGCTAAAATAGCCTGAAGCTCATCATCGGTAAAGCCAAATTGTTGCTTGACCGCCAAAAATCCGGCATTGTCTAACCCTAGAAGTTCTATTTGGTTCAAGCTGAATTCATACTGGGGATTTTCAGGAAAGCTAAACTCTCCCTCCTTGACTATGTGCTGGATAATTGGGTTTACCAACAATCTACTGCATATGGTCTCTAGCTGCTCCTCATCCAGCTGCCCTTGGAGTAAGTACCGTTTTGCTGTTTTAACTGCCCTGACACCACCCATACCCAAATCTTGAATCGCCTTCATCACCGTGTCCTCAACCGGGTCAGTAACTCCAGCATTGTAGGCAACCTCAATAATATGAGATTGTTTATCAATCTCTCCCTTAATCTTGGTTGATGGGGAAAAGCACCGGTATTCCTGGGTCACCGGGTCAGCGAGGAGACTTTGACAAATCAAGTCTAGCTTATCGGGGGGCAAGTCAGCGTCCAGCCAGTATATATCTACCACTCGGACATTTGAGACCGTGGTTATGCCGAGGTCATGTATATCTCTCACTAGGCTAAGACCTCTCGGGTCTGGTAGGTGGCTCTTCAGGCGAATTTCTACTCTATACATTTGCTTAGCTCTTAGACAATTGTAGCAAAGATGTCGCCTAAACGCTATTGAAAGTTCCGTCATGAATTCAGTAAGAAGGTAGTGGGGTGGGGTAGAAAGGAGCCTCAAAAACTTGGGTAAAGTTAAAGTTTCAGCCGAACCAGGGGAGAAGAAGGGTTAAGAAGCAAGCAGCTCAGTTACTACTGCATTTATCTCCCGCCCATCCGCCCTTCCTTTAAGCTGAGCGATAAGCTTGGGCATAACTTTGCCCTTGTCGCCAGGTCCCTGCGCTCCCACCTCCTCAATAACCCGGCGGGCAGCTTCCACAATCTCCTCGCGGGTCATCTGTTGAGGTAAATACTCCTGAAGGACAGCCATCTCCGCCTCTTCCTGAGCCACCAGGTCCTGGCGGTTTCCCTGCTTAAAGGCTTCAATGCTCTCCTGGCGCTGCCTCACCTCTTTGGCGATAATGCCAAGGATATCGGCATCATCCAGGGTAGCTTGCTTGGCGATTTCAGCATTTTTAATGGCTGCCATCACTAATCGGATAACTGAACGCCTTACCTTATCCCCACCCCTCAATGCCTGCTTAAGGTCATCCATTAGCTTTTGTTTTAATGGGGATTCCTGAAAATGTTGATTTTTTAGGGAAAATTCTGTTTCCACTTTAACCACACTCAATTAATAATTCACAGACCACTCACCAGGAAAGGGAAATATAGAGATGATTAAACTATCTCATTAATATTTGTTATCTTCTTGAAGCTCTGGCACTCTTACGTCTCTTGGCCGCTTCCTTCTGCTTACGCTTAAGGCTAGGCTTCTCGTAGTGTTCTCGGCGGCGTACCTCAGCCAGAATGCCCTCCTGTTGCACCTTTTTGTTAAACCGCCTGAGCAAACTCTCAAAGCTCTCATTATCATTAGCTATCACGCCGGTCACATAGCATCCCCCCCTTTTTATGAAACACCACTTCATTTTAATCAGCAAAAACTACCCTGTCAAGAATGAGTTGGCTTTCAGGTATCCATTGTAAAATCTCTGGGATAAGCCTTTACTTCACCGCCAGATGAAGTATAATGTAGTAAAGGGAAAGATTATGAAGGTTGTTTTCCTCCAAGATGTACCCAATGTAGCTAGAGCCGGTGAGGTAAAGGAAGTAGCCGATGGCTACGGCAGAAACTTTCTCCTACCCCAAAAGCTAGCCATGTTAGCTAAGCCTTCGGCGATTAACATGGTAGAAGCCCAGCTCAGAATAGGAGCCCGCAGTCAACCCCAAACCGAATTAGTTGAGCTGGCTCAGCAACTAGAAGGCAGGGAGGTTATCTTGAAAGCTCGAGCTGGCGCCAAGGACCGTCTGTTTGGCTCAATTACAAGCTCCGATATTGCCACCGAACTAAACAACACTGCTGGGCTAGCTGTTGACAAAAGGAAGATAGAGTTAGCCGAGCCTATCCGTCAACTTGGTAGCTATGAGGTAGGTATTAGACTGGCTAAGGAGATAATACCCAAAATAAAGGTTACGGTGATAGACAAGGAGACGGAATAGAGTGTATGGGGAAAAGCTACCGCCGCATGATATTGATGCTGAGGAAGCAGTAATCGGCTCACTCCTGATAGATGGTGCCGCCATTTATAAGATTGCTACCTTGCTTCAGCAGTCAGACTTCTACAGCGAACGAAATCAATGGGTATATGGGGCGTGCCTATCCCTTTACCAGCGCAACGAAGCGATAAACCAAATCACGGTAGCTCAAGAGCTGGCTCGACAGGAGAAGTTGGAGGGGTGTGGTGGCGTTGCCTATTTGAGTCACCTAGTATCTATAGTTCCTACCTCCCTTGATATTGAGCATTATGCTCAAATTGTTTATCGCCTATCAGTAATGCGTCACCTCATTTCAGCCGCTGGCCAGATTGCAGCTATTGGTTACGAGGCTGACCCTAATGTTGATGCTAGTCTAAGTCGGGCAGAGGATGTCCTATACCGATTGCATCGTGGGCAAAGCCCCCGAGACTTTATCCATATCCGACAGGTGCTAGACAAGTATTTTGAGGCTGCTCCTGAAGCCGAAGGCTATCCCCAGGAGCCATTCCCCTATGTGCTGTCAGGTTTTAACAAACTTGATGAATTCTTAGGCGGATTTCAGCGCTCTGACCTGATTATCATTGCCGGCAGACCCAGCTTAGGCAAAACCAGCCTAGCGCTTAACATTGCCAGAAATGCTGCCGTGGAGCAAGGGGCTTGTGTGGCTCTGTTCAGCCTTGAGATGGCACGAGAGCCATTGGTGCTGCGTCTACTATCTAGTGAGTCTGGAGTCAATTTAAGGCGGGTTCGCCTCGGGCTTCACCTTAGTGAAGATGAGGAAAAAGGGATTATGGATGCCACCGGTAAGCTTTCTGAAGCACCAATTTATATAGATGACACGCCTCAACTCCGAGTGATAGAGATGCGGAGCAAAGCCCGCCGCCTCCACTATGAGCGTGGCATTGACCTTATTATCACTGACTACCTGCAACTGATGCAGGGGGATGGAAGGGTAGAAAACAGGGTTCAGGAGATTACTTACATCTCTCGCTCGCTTAAGGCATTAGCTCGTGAGCTTAACGTGCCAGTGCTGGCGGTATCGCAGCTCAGCCGAGCTGTAGAGTGGCGGGCTTCACACAAGCCCCAACTCGCTGACCTGCGTGAAAGTGGTAGTATTGAGCAGGATGCGGATATTGTTATGTTTATCTACCGAGATGACTACTATTATAAGACCAAAGAGGAGTGGGAAAAGGACCACTCCGGTAAAGAATACCCACAAGGTATAGCTGAAATAATAATTGCCAAGCACCGCAACGGTCCTATCGGAGAAATCAACCTTCGTTTCTTACCCAATATAGCTAAGTTCGACAATATTGCTAGCGAAGAGCTAAGCTTATTATGAAGCAATTTACCGGTTTCCCAGCTAAAATGCAGTTTACCCCGCTGCCCAATCTTTTCTTGAGCACACTACTACCACAAATCAGCGATATTACCGAGCTAAAGACAACCCTCCACATCTTTGGGACACTTTACCGCAAGCGAGGCTATCCCCGTTTCATCACTTATCGGGAGCTATTAGGAAATATCAGCCTGATGAACAGCCTTAAGGGGGCGACAAAGCCACCTGATGAGGCACTGCGTAACGCCCTAGAAGTGGCTACCCAGCGGGGGACTATTCTGCATATAGTATTAGACAGAGACGGCGCGCCGGCGGATGTTTATTTTCTCAATACTGAGGCTGATAGACAGATTGTGGCTAAAATTCAAAATGGTGAGTTTCACCTTACCGGGCTGAAAGCTAAGGGACAAACCTATATTGAGACTGAGGAACAGCCTGATATTTTCACCCTTTATGAAGAGAACATCGGTATGCTAACCCCGATGATTGCCGAAGAGCTGCGTGAGGCGGATAAGCTATATCCTGAAGGTTGGATTAGGGATGCCATTAAAGAGGCGGTTAATCAAAACAAACGCAAAGTGGGATACATCTTGGCAATTTTAGAGCGCTGGTCATCGGAAGGTAAGAGTGATGGAACATATCGGCGAGATTTTAAGAAGACAGACCCAGATAAATACATCAAACAAAAATATGGAGACATGGTCAGGCGCTGAAGAGCCAGAGCCGTCACCAGGTTCAGTCTGCCCTATCTGTAAAGGGGCGGGCTTTGTTTATGCCAATGTCTCACTAGGACACCCCCATTTTGGCAAGGCAGTCCCCTGTCGCTGCACCCAGAAAGAGTTAGATAAAGAGCGCCAAGCCCGTTTACAGCAGTCTAGCGGACTTGACCTAGAGTTACTTAAAAGCATGACCTTTGACAATTTTAAGTTGGACCGGCATAATCTCTCACCGCAACAATGTGAGAACCTGAAAAAAGCGTTCGATACAGCCCTTGACTTCGCCAAATCACCCGATGGTTGGTTGGTGTTCCAGGGGGAGACCGGCTGTGGTAAAACCCATCTGGCTTGTGCCATCGCTAATTATCGCCTCAAAGCCGGTAAGACAGTCAAATTTGAGGTGGTGCCTGACTTCCTTGACCATTTGCGCTTCACCTTCAGTCCTGAGAGCCAGGTGTCCTATGACCAAGTCTTTGAAGAGGTAAAGAGCACCCCACTGCTCATCCTGGATGATTTTGGTGAACATTCAACTACCCCTTGGGCACAGGAAAAGCTTTATCAGGTGATAAACTATCGCCATAATGCTCGGCTAGCCACAGTGATAACCACCCGCTTGACAACGGAAGAGATTGATAGTCCTATAGTCTCCCGATTCTTTGATAACCGATTCAGTATGGTACTTGAAATTAGGGTTCCTGACTACCGCACTGATCGGACTAGCCATAGCCCTAAGGCGCCGAATCGCCGTGGCCGGAAAGGGCGCTAGGATTAAGCAGTAACTTGCATCGCCAGAAGTTTCTTAGTAAAATGAGAAGGCTTTTTAGAGAAAGAAAGGTTAGATATGATTGACTTTCCTGTCCTGGTGCTGAATCAGAGCTATGAGCCGCTGAATATATGTCGAGTACGGCGAGCTGTAGTATTGCTCTATCGGGGTAAGGCTGAGATGTTGGAGAATGGCTCAGGATTTATCCACTCAGCCAGTTACACCTTTCCCTTGCCCTCAGTAATCCGATTAGCTTATATGATTAAGCGTCCCCGTCCGGAAAGAAAGCTAACCCGCCTTGAGGTTTTTAACCGTGACCACTACACTTGCCAGTATTGTGGTAAGGAAACCAGGCAACTCACCATAGACCATGTCATCCCACGACACCAAGGTGGCGAACACATTTGGGAAAATGTGGTTAGTGCCTGTATAGCCTGCAATCGTCGTAAGGCAGGGAGAACCCCACAAGAGGCAGGGATGAGGTTAGTTCATTATCCTACCAAGCCGCGGGGTGATACCTATTTCTACATCTCCTACCGGCAAACTCGGAGTGAATGGCAAAAATACCTCCCCCAGTGAAACCAGCTAACCCTTCCCCTCCTGCCTATGTAGCTGCTCATCGTCAATAGTAACCTCACTGAGAGGCAATTCCACACTCGCTTGGCTCTCTAGCTCAACTAATACCGTTTCCTTCAGTGGGTTAGTGCTGACTACCCTAGCTAACCCCATCGGTGTGGACACTGGCTGCCCCTCCTTGGGTAATTTCTCCTTCATGATCTGGTATTGTTTATTCTCATAGACTAGGCAGCACAATAACCTACCACAAACACCTGAAATCTTCATCGGGTTCAAGGGTAAATCCTGCTCCTTGGCCATTTTGATAGAAACCGGGGCAAACTCGCTTAAGAAGCTCATACAGCATAGAGGACGACCACACCGGCCAAAGCCACCGAGCAGTTTAGCTTCATCCCTCGGTCCTACCTGCCGTAGCTCCACCTTTATTTTAAAACGGTTAGTTAACTGCCGAACCAGCTCACGGAAATCAACCCTCTCAGCAGCACTGAAGAAGAAGGTAAGGCTACTGCCATCAAGATTATATTCAGCAGACAGCAACTTCATTGGTAGATTTAGTTCACCAATCAGCTTACCACACTTGGCTAGAGCATCCTCTTCCTTGCTGGCAAACTCCTGAGCCCGGGCAATATCCTCAGGTTCAGCCTTGCGCACTACCGGCTTTAGCGGCTTAGTCACCTCGCTAGCCAATACCTGCTTGGGGGAAATGACCACCTGCCCTAGCTCCTGACCACGGGATGTATTGACTACTGCATAGTCATTTACCTCTAGCTCAATTCCTGCCGGGTCAAAGTAGTATACTCTACCGGCTCGCTTGAAACGTATGCCAACAATCTCAGCCATATTCTCTCCCAGGTATATCAAGCATTAACACCTCCAATACCAGCCTCGGATTAGCATTTTGCCTAAGCTGTTCCCCAGCTGCCTCAATGCTGTTAATAAAAGCCTTTATTTGAGCCAGGCTATAATGATGAGACATATCAACCAGCGTGGCTAAACGGTCAACATTAGTAGTAGCGTCACTGCAGCCTACCTTGACTAACATGAGGTCACGCCACCAGTCAAGCCACAAATCCAGAACCTCCTGAACCAAACCCCGGTCTTGGCTAAACTGAGCTACCAACTGGGCAGCGTAAGCAAAACGCTCTTCATAATCGGCGTTAATAATATCAAGTAACCTGTCCATCCGCTCCGCCCGCTGCTGGAGCAAACTATCATCAACAACCGCCGATAGTGCCCAACCCAGGCAGCCATGACAAAGCCTTGCCAGAAGCTTAGCCTTTGCTGGCTCAACCTCCCAGCCATGATTAAGGGCAATCTCTACCTCACTAGTTGCCACCGGGGTTAATTTCAGGCGCTGGCAACGAGAAATCACCGTGGCTGGCAGAAACCTGTCATTGATAGTCAGCAAGATAAATATTACCTTGTCTTCAGGCTCTTCCAAGGTCTTAAGTAGGCAGTTAGCGGCTTCAATTGATAACTTTTCAGCCCCATCAATAATAAATACCTTGTACCTGCCCTCAAAGGGCGGCAGGTTAGCTGAGTGCTGCATCTGTCTAATCTGGTCAATGCCAATCTCTGCCCGAGATTTAGCCTCACCTGAATTACCATTATAGCCCAAGCCTATAATCTGGACATCAGCATGCTTGGCTAAAGCTATTTTTTGACATGAGGCACACTCCCTACAAGGAGGCTCAGCCGCCTCACAGTTCAATGCCTGAGCTAGATTTAGCGCCAGGGTCATCTTGCCCACATGAGGGGGACCAACCAAGATATAGGCGTGAGCCAGAGTCCCCCTCCCCAGGCTACGCTGGAGTAAGGACAACACCCTGCTTTGCCCAACTACCTGCCACATTCTAAACTTCCCCTTACCATCTAAACTAAATCACACCGGACAAGGTCGTCAAAAGTCTCCCGGCGCCGAATAAGGCGTGCTTTACCTTCCGTGACCAGAACCACCGCCGGTCTGAGTGAGGCATTGTAGTTACTTGCCACCGGCAGGCAATAAGCACCGCAGCCGGGTATAGCTATAATATCGCCTGCTGAAACCGGTGGCAGACTAACATCCTTAACTAGTATATCACCAGACTCACAAAACTTGCCAGCAATAGTAACCTTCCTTACCTCTTTCTCCGACACCTTATTGGCGATAACCGGCTCGTATTTAGCCTCATAAAGGGCAGGGCGGATATTGTCAGCCATACCACCATCTACCGAGACATAGCACCTGACATTGGGAATATCCTTGACCACCCCAGCCTTATATAATGCCACCCCAGCCTGTCCCACTATTGCCCTTCCCGGCTCAATAATTAGCTGGGGCAATGTCAGCTTTAGCCCCCGGCACTTATCTATAATCTTAGCCGTTATCGCTTCAGCATAGGCAGAAATGGGTGGTGCTGGAGCGTCCAGAGTATACTGAATAGCAAACCCACCACCGATGTTTAGCTCTCTGAGTTCAAAAGCGTATTTCCGCTTCATTTCAGCAGCCAGGTTAAGTATAAGCTCAATAGCCTCAAGATACGGCTCAATGTCAAAGATGAGAGAACCTATATGAAAGTGTAAACCAACAAGGTTCAGGTTAGGGGCAGACATAGCTTTAGCCACCGCCTCTTCTCCACTAGCTAGAGGGAAACCAAATTTACTATCAACGACACCGGTAGCAATATACCGATGAGTATGAGGTTCTACCCCGGGCGACAGCCGCAGCAATATATCGGGTATATAGCCTGGCTCTTTAGCCATTTCACCTAGCATGGCAAGCTCATAAAAATTATCGACCACTATGCGACCAGTATGCCACTTAAGAGCCAGCCTGATTTCCTCGGCAGATTTGTTATTACCATGGAAATAGACCCGCTCTAAGGGAAAACCAACCGATTGGGCGACGCCGAGCTCCCCACCAGAGACTACATCCAGTCCCAGCCCCTCCGCCTTCAATATGAGTGCCAGAGCCTTATTTATAAAGGCCTTACAGGCATAAATAACCGTAGTTTCACTATAGCGCTGACCAAACTCGGCTTTGAACTCGGCACACTTACTGCGCAAGCTATGTTCATCAAAGAGGTATAGAGGCGTGCCAAACTCAGCGGCTAGCTCAACGGTATCACAGCCACCAATTATGAGGTGACCTCGGTTATTCACCTCAGCGGTTAACGGAAATAGGGAAAGTCTGGGTATCTCTTGCCTAATCGTCATCTTTATCCCTCAATGTTACCAGTGCCACTCAATGAAGTCAATCTAATGTTGATTATTAACAAAGGGGGTGAAGCCCCTCTGAGACGCCCCTGGGGGAGTGTTTTGGAAGGGGCAAAGTCCCTTCAGACTACCCTCGAATTGACACCTGATTGGGGATACCGTTAGAATATGGTTTAACACTAATCATAGAGGGGAATATTGTATCAAAAGACTATCCTAGATAATGGGCTGCGGGTTATCACTGACACCATGCCTCATACCCGCTCGGTATCCATCGGCATCTTTATTGGCGTCGGTTCCCGATATGAGACTGAGGCTGAGGCAGGTGTCTCGCACTTTATTGAGCACTTGTGTTTCAAAGGCACTCAAAAACGGGCGACAGCCAGGAAAATTTCGGAAGCAATAGAAGGAGTGGGTGGCATCCTTAACGGGGGTACCGACAAAGAATTAACCGTCTACTGGTGTAAGGTGGCTCAGCCCCACCTCTCCATGGCCCTGAATGTGCTGGTGGATATGCTGCTTCACTCCAGGTTTGACCCTCAAGATATTGAACGGGAACGCCAGGTTATCATTGAAGAGATTAATATGAGTAGAGATTCCCCGCAACAACGGGTTAATGTCCTTATTGATGAGCTGCTGTGGCCTAATCACTCCCTGGGACGCGATGTTGCTGGCAGCAAGGAATCGGTGGCTGCCATTACCAGAGACATAATGCTTGACTACCTTCAAGGTCAGTATTTACCTGATAATACAGTAGTGGCTATTGCCGGTGCTCTCCAGCACCAGGAGATGGTAACTGTCGTTAGCCAGGCTCTGGGTAACTGGGCTAAGGAGCAGCCTCATTCTGAATATTCGGCATATAATGAGCAACAATTCCCGCGGCTCCATATTGAGAGGAAGGACACCGAGCAAGCCCACCTCTGCCTAGCCCTGCCCGGTTTACCACTGCTTCACCCCAAGCGCTTCGCTCTTGACCTGCTTAATGTCATTTTGGGGGAGGGTATGAGCAGTCGCTTATTTGCTGAAATTCGGGACAGGCTGGGGCTTGCCTACAGCATCCATAGCTATGTCGAGCACCTCGGTGACACCGGCTCGGTCGCCATTTATGCCGGGGTGGAACCCAAAAACCTGCCAGTTACCATCAAGGCTATTCTGGAGCAACTTTCCCAGCTCAAGGAAACAGTCCCTGAATCTGAATTATCCAAGGCAAAGGAATTATCCAAGGGACGCCTGATACTACGCATGGAGGATAACCGTAGTGTTGCTGGCTGGATGGGGGGACAGGAGATTCTCACCGGACGCATTCTCAGTGTTGACCAGGTAGTTTCCATCATTGATGCCATTACCGCTGAAGAGCTCAGACAATTAGCCCAGGAGCTACTGGTAGGTAGTCAGCTCCGCCTAGCTGTAGTCGGCCCGGTCGGTGATGGTGAATCTCTAGAAGCACTCCTCAGCCTATGAGATAGTTTATCTGCCTCACCCCCTAGTTCAGCAGAAGATAATTTTAGAAGGGCTTTGCCCCTTCAATCTACCCTTGATAGATACTCCCTGAAACATAATAACAAAATAGCCGCAGCCTAAAGACCACGGCTATCCTTGTCCAGTTTACCCGGCAAATATTTAATACTCCATACCACCACCCGGCGGCATTCCTGGCATCTTCTCCTTCTCTGGTATATCAGCAACCAATGACTCGGTAATTAACACCATAGCCGCAATGCTAGCTGCATTTTGCAGAGCAGACCTTACCACCTTGGTCGGGTCAATAACCCCCTTGGCCACCATATCACCAAAGTCATCAGTTTCAGCATCGTATCCGACCCCAGGTGGACTCTTCTTAACCTGGTCCACTATTACTGAACCATCCTTACCGGCATTTACAGCAATCCAGCGAAGTGGCTCATAAACAGCTTGCCTAACAATATCAATACCAGTAGCTTCATCCCCACCGACCTCAAGCTTATCCAGAATGGGAAGGGCATTGATTAAGGCAACACCACCACCGGGCAGAATGCCCTCTTCCACCGCCGCCCGTGTCGCTGATAACGCATCCTCAACCCGGTGCTTCCTCTCCTTAAGCTCAACCTCAGTAGCCGCGCCTACCTTTATTACCGCTACCCCACCTACCAGCTTTGCCTGTCTCTCCTGGAGTTTCTCACGGTCAAAATCAGAGGTAGTCTCCTCTATTTGAGCCTTAATCTGTTTGATTCTGCCCTTAATCGCCTCATCCGAGCCTTTGCCCTCAACAATAGTAGTATTATCCTTATCAGCGGTTACCCGGCGAGCCCTACCTAGGTCCTCCACAGTAACTGAATCTAGCTTCCGCCCTACCTCCTCTGAAATCACCTTACCCCCGGTAAGAATTGCCATATCTTCCAGCATTGCCTTGCGCCGATCGCCAAAACCGGGAGCCTTAATTGCCAGAACATTTAGGGTGCCCCGCAACTTATTGACCACCAGGGTAGCTAATGCCTCACCCTCCACATCCTCAGCTACGATAAGCAGGTTCTTTGACTGCTGCAGTATCTTCTCCAGGGCTGGTAGAAGGTCAGCTACGGCTGAGATTTTCTTATCGGTTATAAGGATGTAGGGGTCGTCTATCGCTGCTTCCATCTTCTCAGCATTAGTGACGAAGTAGGGGCTAATATAGCCACGGTCAAATTGCATCCCCTCCACATACTCGGTCTCATACTTTATCCCCTTAGACTCCTCAACAGTGATAACCCCGTCCTTGCCTACCTTCTCCATCACCTCAGCAATTAGGTTGCCAATCTCTTTATCCACTGCGGTAATAGTACCTATCTGAGCAATCTGCTCCTTACCCTTTACCTCAGTAGATACCCGTTTAAGCTCATCAACAATCGCCTGGGTCGCTTTCTCTATACCCTTCTTCAGCGCCATAGTCTCGGCTCCAGCCGCCACATTCTTAAAGCCACCGGTAATAATGGCGTGAGCCAAAAGAGTGGAAGTAGTAGTGCCATCGCCACAAGAATCATTGGTTTTAGTGGCTGCTTCCTTAATTAACTGCACCCCCATATTCTCAAAGGGGTCGGGAAGCTCGATATCCTTGGCAATAGTAACCCCGTCATCGATTACTGAGGGCGCCCCCCATTTTTTGTCTAGCGCCACACAATGCCCCTTGGGTCCCAATGTTACCTTCACCGCATCGGCTAAGGTGTCTATCCCCCTCTTTAGGGCATGCCTCACTTCCTCACCAAATACTATCTGTTTAGCCATTTTTTCCTCCTAATTATTTACCTTTCTTAGCCAGAATATCGCTCTCGCGCAAAATCACCAGCTCCTCATCCTCAATCTTATATTCCTGACCTCCATACCTAGCATAAACCACAATATCACCCACCTTAACATCCATAGCTATCCGTTTTCCATCCTCAGATAACCTCCCGGGACCAACCGCTATAACCTTCCCCTCCTGGGGTTTCTCCTTAACGGTATCGGGCAGAACAATCCCCCCCTTGGTCACCTCCTCTCTTTCAATGGGCTTGACCACCACACGGTCAGCCAATGGTTGAAGTTTTATCGCCATTTCAGTCCTCCTTCCTCAATTATAAAGCATAATTTTTAGCAGTCAAAGCCTGAGACTGCTAACTCTGATATAATAACGCATGTAGTCGCTTATCGCAACTCAATAAATAACTATTTACGGTCAGTGCCAGCAACTGAGAGGCATTCTGATGTCTAAATTAGCCTCTTATTCTCTATAAGTCGTTCTTTTTGAGCATTATTCACCACCCCCTGTCCCCTCCTTGGTTAGGACGGGGGATAGGGTTGATAAACATCTTCACGTTGACAGTTTACACTAAATCGTGTAAAATTCAACTATGAGTAATCAATACCAGATGAAGCGACCACAATGGGATAGCGAGCAGATTCAGGCGTTGAGGCGTCATTTAGCCCTAACCCAGCGTGAGCTGGCAGACAGACTAGGCACGCGCCAGCAAACAATAAGCGAGTGGGAAACCGGGAGGTATAAGCCCCGTGGTGCCTCATCTACCCTGCTTTCTATTATTGCTGAACGAGCCAAATTTGAATACGAAGCCATCCCATCAAAAAACCCAAAAACCCCTTGACATTTTACACGAAACCGTGTATAGTGACGAGGAAAAGCATGATTAAGATTGAAGTGTATAAAGGGGATATTACTCAGCTTGAACTTGATGCCTTGGTAAATGCGGCTAATAACCGCTTGTGGATGGGTGGTGGGGTAGCCGGCGCCCTTAAGAGAGCCGGGGGTCAGGAAATAGAGGCTGAGGCAGTTAAAAAGGGACCCATTCCTATCGGAGAGGCAGTGGTCACTGGAGCCGGTAGCCTAAAGGCAAGGTATGTTATCCACGCCGCAGTGATGGGACAGGATCTCAAGACTGATGCCGAAAAGATCAGGCAGGCAACAGAAAATAGCCTACTTAGAGCTGATGAGCTCGGTATAAACAGCATCGCCTTCCCTGCTTTAGGCACCGGTGTTGGCGGCTTTCCTCTTGATGAGTGCGCCAGGATAATGATTGGTGAGGTGCGTCAACACTCACCAGCCAAAACAGGGTTAGAAAGGGTAGTCTTTGCCCTATATGATGAGTCAGCCTACCAGGCATTTAAGCAAGAGCTTGACAGGCAGTTAAGTTAAGGGGCGAGTTGAAGGATGAGAGCATAAGATTCACCAATCTGCTTTATGGAGAGAAGGATTAATCAAAATAGACGATTTAGCCAACCGTTTTTATTAAGCTTTTGATACACGATAGGGTGTATCAATACAGAAAATATAACTATGCCTTATTCAGGACTGAAAAGGGGTAAGGTTGATAAATAATCTCCCAGAGAGCCAGGTTATTAAAATCTGGCAGCAGCAGTTACTGGATAGAACCGAGCTCATTACCGAAGGTGGTGAGCTGGTAAGGATAATCTACCCGGGAAGGGTTAACGATGACCAAGGGGCTGACTTCCGAGATGCGGTTATCGCTACCAGCCGAAGGTTAATGAAGGGGGATATAGAGGTTCATGTTAAATCCAGTGATTGGCGAACTCACCGGCACCACTGTGACCCAGCCTATAACCGCGTAATCCTGCATGTGACGATGTGGCACGATACTGAGGCAGCTACCAATCTCCAGAATGGGGAAAATGTTCCTATTGTTGCCTTAGATAAATACATGAAAAGCCCGATTAACCAGTTGTCTGATGGGGCATATCCCTCAGTGATAATGTCTTGCCTTAAAGCTGTCGAAGGCTTAACTGCAGGTACTATAGCGGAATTTCTAGATACTGCCGGCGAGGAACGGTTCTTAGCTAAGGCTACCAGATTCCGAGCCGATTTAGCTCAAATGGAAGCGAGCCAATCTCTTTATCAGGGGATAATGGTGGCTCTAGGTTACTCCAAGAACAAGCTCCCCATGCTTAAGCTAGCCCACAGGTTGCCGCTTCAGATTCTAGAGTCTTTGGCTCAGGGTAGAATATCAGACGACGAATACCTTGCCCGGCAACAGGCTCTACTGCTGGGTACGGCTGGATTACTTCCGTCACAGCGCCACAATTGGCACCAAGAAGATAAATCAGATGATAAATGGATAGACAAACTGGAGAGGCTATGGGCTTCCTCTTGCCAAACTGAGGTAATGTCTGAAAGCGAGTGGCACCTGTTTAAGGTCAGGCCAAACAACTTCCCCGTTCGCCGTATAGTAGCTATGAGCTACCTCATAGTCGGTTACAGGGAAAAGGGGATATTGAAACAGGCACTCAATATGATAAAGAAGACGCCTCTGAGCCAGGGTCACCACGGGTTAGAGAAGGGGTTAGTGGTTACCGCCAGTGGTTATTGGGCAAGCCACTTTGATTTCGGCTTAGGCAGTAGAATAAAAAACCCGACCCTTCTCGGTAGCAACCGGGCGGCTGGTATTGTAGTCAATGTGCTCTTGCCCTTCACCTTTGCCTGGAGCCAATTTACCTCCCAGCTAGAGCTTGGCAAGAAAGCTTTTGACCTTTATCATAACTACCCTAAGCTAGTAGCAAACTCGATAGAAAGGCATATGATGAACCAGCTTGGGCTAAACACTCGCCTGGTCAACTCGACCCGGCGGCAGCAAGGGCTAATCCATATCTACAATACGCTATGCACTCAAGGGGGGTGTCACTGCTGCCGCTTAAGCCAGCTTGAGGCTGGGGACTACATCCAAATCTAAGCCGTCTACCTTGCCTGCTTTAAACCGAAAGTAGCCGCAGGCAGCAATCATAGCTGCATTATCGGTGCATAACACCGGCTCGGGAACCAAGACGGGGATGGATGAATTTGTCACCAAGCGTTGACGAAGCAATTCATTTGATGCTACCCCACCCGCCAGTAAAATCTGTTTCACCCGGCGCTCATTGGCTACTTCTACAGTTTTGGTGACCAGAACATCAATCACTGCCTCCTGAAAGCTGGCAGCAGCATCAGCTACGATTGAAACCTTACCCCCTTCTACTAATCGTAGCAGGGCTGTCTTGACACCGCTGAAGCTGAAGTCGCTAGAGCCCCTCAGCCAGGCACGAGGTAGCTTGAGAGAAGCAATGGTGCCCGCTCTTGCCGCCTCTTGAATAGCTGGACCACCGGGGTAACCCAAGCCCAATATCCTGGCTGCCTTATCAAAGGCTTCGCCGGCGGCATCATCCCGCGTCCGCCCCAATACCACATAATCACCGTGCCTCCTCATTAGCACCAAATCACTATGCCCGCCCGAAACAATGAGGCACACCACGGGAAAATCTACACTGTGGTTAGCTAGCCAGTTAGCGTAGATGTGACCCTCAAGGTGATTAACCCCGGTAAGAGGCAAACTATGGGCTAAGGCAATTGCTTTAGCCACATTTACTCCCACCAGCAGTGAGCCAGCTAGCCCCGGTCCAGTGGTAACGGCAATGCCATCCAGGTCACTCCAGGTAGCCTTAGCCTCAGCCATTGCCTGGTCTATAATCGGGATAATGGCTAGAGTGTGCTGGCGGGAGGCTACCTCAGGCACAATCCCGCCATAGCGGGCATGGATTTCTACCTGAGAGGCAATCTGATTGGACAGAATTCTAACTCCATCCTCCACTACCGCGGCCGCGGTTTCATCACAAGAAGTCTCAATACCCAGGATTTTCATATATCTGGATTATAACATAGACGCCACTGGTGAAATAGATAGGGAGGTTGTTTAATTAACAACCTCTTTTTCCCCACCCGCCCACCCTAGAATCGTATTTGGGGGCTGCGCCCCCAAGCCCTCCCTTTTTTTTCAGGCATAAAACACTGCTAGTGTTTCTAAACAACCTCAGTGGGCTGTTTTGACACGCTTACTAGCCAATGCTATGATGATTGAAAGGGATTAGTTAGGTGTCTTATTCAATATTAAGAGTGGGGTGATGACATATGGATACTGATGGAACACTATTTTTAGTGTTTCTTTTTGTTTGTCTACTATTATCTGCCTTCTTTTCCAGCTCGGAGACAGCCTTTATTTCCTTGCAAAGGATCAGGGTGGAACACCTGGTTAATACCAAAGTAGCCGGGGCAGGGCGGGTAGCCAAGATGCTTCAGCGACCGGAGAGGCTTCTATCCACCATCCTGCTGGGTAATAATCTGGTCAACACTGCTGCTGCCGCCCTGGCTACTTTCCTCGCCATCCGTATCTGGGGAAGCCAGGGGGTGCTTTTTGCCACCATAGGGATTACTGTCTTTCTCCTCATATTCTGTGAGACTACTCCTAAAACTATAGCTACCCAGCATGCCGAGAGATTATCCCTAGTGCTGGCTCGGCCAATAGAGGTAATATCGTGGTTGTTTACCCCCTTCGTAGTAGTGCTGAGCTGGATAGCCTCAGGATTTAGTAAACTTTTGGGGGGGGCACCTGTGCCCAGGTCTCTGGTCAGCGAGGAGGAAATCCGCACCATGATATCGGTGGGGCACAAAGAGGGGACAGTAGAGGAGGCTGAGGCTGAGATGTTACATAAGGTATTTGACTTTGGCGACCGACCAGTTCGTGAGGTTTTAGTACCCCGCACCGAAGTGGTCTGGGTGGAGAAAGGTACCAAGCTAGCTGACTTCCTTGGCATTTATGCTCAATCTCCGCTCTCTCGCTTCCCGGTATATGAAGATAATATGGATAATGTCGTGGGCATTCTCTCAGTGAAGGATGTGCTTATGGCGGTGGCTAAAGGGACCATTGATAATGAGAGTGCTATTGATGACTTGATTCGCCCGGCTTACTTCGCCCCGGAGACCAAGCGCATCAACGAACTCTTTGCTGAGATGCGGGATAAAAACTACCGGATGGCAGTGGTGGTAGACGAGTTCGGTGGCACCGCCGGTATCGCCAGCCTGAGTCGGCTGGTTGAGGAGGTTGTAGGTCGGGTAGGGGATGAGCTAGCTGAGGCAGAAAAGGATTATGAGGTAATTAATGAGTATACCTTCCAAATTGACGGCAGTATGCGTATTGAAGAAGCCAATGAGGAGATGGGATTGGGATTGCCCGAGGGAGAGTATGAAACTGTAGCTGGCTTTATCCTTGACCTTTTAGGGCACATACCTAAACCGGGCCAACAGCTAAGATATAAGGGTTTGAAGTTGGTGATAACCGAGATGAAGGGATTAAAGATTGAGAAAATCCTGCTGACCAAGGAAGGATATGCAGCGTCTGCGCATTAGGTTCTGCCGAGGGGAGGAGGTAAAGTTTATCTCCCATCTGGATATAATGCGCTTATGGCAAAGGGCGCTTCACCGAGCCGGGATATCACTGGTCTACTCCGAAGGATTTAGCCCCCACCCCCGAATATCATTAGCGGCACCCCTCCCCATAGGGGTAACCAGTGAGGCCGAGCTAATGGATATCTTTTGTTCCAAGTGGGGCTCCCCCCAATACTTCACGCAAGTTGTAAGCCAGCAGCTACCACCTGGCATTGAAATACTACAGGTGTATCCCATAGCCCTGAATCTGCCGTCTTTACAATCACAAGTCCGATATGCCGAATACAAGGTTAAAATAGAAGCCGAAAAAGACCAAAAGGATATAGAGTCAGCGGTTACCAGCTTGCTCTCAGCAGACCACCTTCCGTGGCAACACCAGCGGGATACCGGGCCACGAAGCTACGATTTGAGGGCTTTAATTGATGATTTGTGGCTTGTTGATTGGCAACAGTCCCAAGCCACGATAGGTATGAGGCTTCGTTGTGACAGCAGCGGTTCGGGAAGACCGGAGCAGGTCGCCGCCGCCCTGGGTTTCACCGGTTATCCCCAGTCTATCCACCGCACCAAACTCATTCTGAAGACGAGTTAGGGCATTTTCTCGTGGTTGGGATGTCGGTGCGTCTACTTCAAGCGAACTGAGGTATTATTCGACCTTTTCCATAACCAGCTTGATATCTGGCAGGTAGGCATACCTAATGATTCTAGAAGGTATTGGCTCACTAAAAAGCAAGTGAAGATCAAGGAGCACCCCAGCTATCCCAGAGCGAAGTAGATTTAGTAGCTCGCCAAACTCTTGGTACTCAATTCCTAAAGACGGTTGTTTTATATGTATAGCTAGTTCATCTCTAACAGCCCGAAGCCTTTTAAAGTCTCTCCATTTCTGCCCACTCTTATCAAGCTTCTTGCCATTTGACATTTTAGGTACCCATTCATCAATCTTAGTATCAAAAGATACTTTATTCTCCTTACTATCAACTAACTTTTCACTGGGTTGACGAGAGTTATAAAGCCAAGCTCGGTGCGCTATATATGCTTCTATACTGGCAACGCCGTTGGAAATACTTGACTGAAAGTCACCGAACGATGTGCTTCCCATGCACTTATGAAAGTTCTCAACTGCATTTTCAAATAGTTGTAAATAATTGGAAGTTATTAATATGCCAGGACCTTCTACTGAAGCAACTTCGATTTCTTCATTTGTAGCTGCCCCAGTAACAATCGCACCTCTCACGCCGGGTGAGATCCTCCAAGTTCCGCCAAGAAGATTCACTGGTAGAAGGGGTATCGGTTCGTCTAGCTTTCTACACTTCTGAACTAAATCGTCCCAATAATGGCCATTTGCTCTGAAAAAGCGCTTCACATCAGCGTCACTATTAAAATTCTGACGATAGCCATGATCACTGTGTTTGGCCATCATCAGTATCATTTCGTGTGTATCCCGCCGTGTTCTCTTGTCCTCAAAGCAAAATTTGCATTCCATCTGTATTCACACATTGCCAGTTTGATAATGAACGTAACATATACATAAGCCAATTCTTTAGCACTTGGTATACCCGCAGCTGGGGCAGATGAAGCAGCCTTCTTGATATACCAGCAGGTTGCCACACTCCGGGCATTGCCCGGCTAGATTCTTGGCTAAGCCATAGTCCTCAAGCTTGGGCTTATTATCACCACCTATATGTTTTTCCAGCACGCTGGCAATGGCATCAGCACAGGAGAGCACCGCCCTGCCCTCTTCCCAGGCAATGGACGGGCAGCGGATACCACGGAGCTGCTTTATTACCGAGGCGATGTCTACACCAGCCCTCAAAGCTAGAGAGATAAGTCGGCAGGTAGCTTCAAGCTGGGCTGAGGCACAGCCCCCAGATTTACCCAGACTGGAGAATACCTCGCATATCCCGTGCTCATCGGAGTTCACGGTTACATAGAGATGGCCACAACCGGTGGTTACCTTTTCGGTAATTCCTGAGGTTATCTTTGCCCTTTTCCTGGGGGCAAGCCCAGCACCATCAACCTTCTCTTCCCTGCCGGTGCTTAATACCTGTGCTTCACGGCTTCTATCCCGGTAAATGGTTATTCCCTTTAATCCCGCTTCATAAGCCATCATATACACCTTGGCGATGTCTTCTCTGGCAGCATCTTGAGGGAAGTTGACTGTTTTAGATACAGCGTTGTCAGTGGACTTCTGAAAAGCGGCCTGCATCCTGACATGCCACTCCGGGCTTATCTCATGGGCAGTAACAAATAACCGTTTGATATTATCAGGGACTCCATCTATATCGTGGAGTTTAGCCCCTGAGGCTAGCTGCTTCATAAGCTCCTCAGAGTAGAAGCCTTCACTCCTTGTCATCTCCTCAAAATAGGGGTTTACCTCAACTAGCTGGTCACCATCCAGGATATTTCTTATATAGCTCAGGGCAAAGAGGGGCTCAATACCACTGGAGCAACCAGCTATTATGCTCAGGCTGCCAGTGGGAGCGATGGTAGTGCAGGCGGCATTTCTTAGACTGGGACCATCAGGGACATCATAGATGCTGCCATTAAAAGCGGGGAAGACACCGCGCTCCTTGGCTAATTCTACCGAGGCTTTATACGCCTCATCAGTTATGAAACGCATGATGTCGGAAGCAACCTCAAGCGCCTCTTCTGAATTATAAGGAATGCCCAGCTTGATTAGCATATCGGCGAAACCCATCACCCCTAGCCCTATTTTTCTGGACTTCTTAGTCATTTCAGCTATTTCAGGTAATGGGAATTTATTGACATCAATGACATTATCTAAAAACCTGACGGCAACCCTTATCGTCTCAGCCAGTTTGGGATAATCAAACTCGGTAGCCCCATTTTGGGTTCGTAGCATCCTACTTAGATTGATGGAGCCTAGATTGCACGACTCATAGGGGAGAAGGGGTTGCTCACCGCAAGGATTGGTGCTTTCAATATTACCTAACTGGGGGGTAGGGTTATCTTGATTTATTCGGTCAATGAAGACGATGCCCGGGTCTCCTGTTTTCCACGCCATATCTACTATCTTGTCAAACACCTCTTTGGCATTGAGCTTAGCCTCCACCTGTTTGGTGTGTGGATTTATTAGATTATAGTCAGTGCCGGCCTTGGCTGCTTCCATAAATTCACTGATTATGGCTACTGAGATATTGAAGTTGGTCAGGGCAGTAGGGTCATCCTTAGCCATGATGAATTTCATAATATCAGGGTGGTCAACATTGAGGATAGCCATGTTTGCCCCACGGCGCATCCCCCCCTGTTTAATGACATCGGTAGCAGTGTCAAAGGCTCGCATGAAGGAAACCGGACCACTGGCTACTCCCCCAGTAGAGCCGACCCTATCCATCTCTGGTCTTAGTCTGGAGAAGGAAAATCCGGTCCCGCCACCACTCTTGTGAATAAGGGCAGTATTTTTTACGGCGTCAAATATGGACTCCATTGAATCCTCAATAGGCAGGACAAAACAGGCTGATAGTTGTCCTAACTCCCTGCCAGCATTCATCAGAGTAGGCGAGTTAGGCAGGAAGTCTAAGTTAGACATCAACTGATAGAATTCGTCTTCCCAGGCTTTAACATTTGCCTTAGGGTCGTAGCTAAGCTCGGCAGAGGCAATAGCCTGGGCGACACGACGGAACATCTCCTCCGGTGTCTCGATAACCTGCCCCTGTTTATCTTTCTTCAAATACCTTCTTTCCAGAACATGACGAGCATTTTCAGTGAGATTGATGCCGGGTGTAGGTTGAACCCTGGGCTTGACTGTAATAGTTTCCATTTTAGGCTGGACCTCCTCTACCTGTGTCGGTTCTTTGGCATCTAAAAAATCCTTCACTATAGTCAGAATTTCAGACTTACTGGTTAGGTGTTTCTGTTGACGGCGAGACTTAGGCACCAGGTGTTCCATCCCAGGTAGGGGCTGCTCCATGCGTTCCATCGTAGGTAGGGACTGTGTCTGTTCCAGGTGCTCAATCACCTGAGCCGTGAGCTGCTCTATTTGCTCTCTATTAGACATGCCTATAGACTCGGCGGCGGCAAAAACATCTCTAGCAATCTGGGTGCGGTTGAGTATTTTTTTGTTTCCTGATTGATTAGCTGGGTTCATTTGCGGCTCCTCTGACGCGCCTTAGCCGACGCCCCTAATTTCTCAGCATGAAGTAACGGTAGCTGAGTGGTAGGACGAGATGCCTCAGTCTCATCACTTACTAAGGTATCAATTTCCTGTTTTAGGGCAGTGATATCAGTGAATTCACGGTAGACGCTGGCAAAGCGGATATAGGCGATATAGTCTAGGCTCTTTAACCTTTCCATTACCATATCACCAATGACACTACTGGGTATCTCTGCCTTACCCATGCGGTAAAGCTCAGCTTCTATCTCGTCGGCGAGCTTATCAACAGTACCGGTAGGCAAGGGTCGTTTTTCACACGCCTTGCGAATACCGGTTAACAGCTTATTTCGGTTAAATTCCTCACGCCTCTCATCCTTCTTAATCACGAAAAGGCTGGCTGGTTGCAGTCGCTCATAGGTAGTGAAGCGAGAGTTGCAAGATAGGCACTGACGCCGGCGGCGTATGCCATCATTTACACTACGAGAATCTATAACCTTGGAATCGTGGTAACCACAATAGGGACAATTCATAATGAAATCCTACCGTATATTGTGCAATAAGATTAAAATAACACAATATGTAGTATTTGTCAAGCCTTTTGTTGGCTTGAAAGGAGGATTTATCGGAGTAGCCCCTCTAGCTGGGTGGTGGGGATGGTTTCCTGATGGGCGCTAGTCATATCCCGCAGTATCACCGTGCCGCTTTTGACCTCTTGCTCGCCAATAATCACCGTGTGGCGGACATTAAGGGTATTAGCCTGCCTCAATTGAGCCTTCAGGCTTTTATTGCCGATGGCTTCCATTACACCAATGCCAGCCCGTCTCAGCCTAGATGCTAGCTTTATTGCCTCATCCTTGGCTTCATCACCGATATAGGCGATGAAAACCTGGGGTCTGGGTAGAGGTGGGATGGGAACATCCTGTTTTCTTAGATTAAGTATGATTCGCTCTATGCCAGTGGCAAAGCCAATCGCCGGTGTAGGCTTCCCTCCCAATTCCTCAATCAGGTCATCATATCTCCCCCCACCGCCAAGGGCGCTCTGGGCTCCTCCTGCTTCAGGCTGAACCTCAAATACTGTCCTGGTGTAATAGTCAAGTCCTCGAACCAGGCAGTGATTTACTTCAAAGGGGAGTTCAAGTAAGCCCAGGTATCTCTTCAGCCGGTCAAAGTGAGTGTCACATTGGGAACAAAGGTGGTCAATGCTTCTGGGGGCAGAGTTAGCTATCTGCTGGCATACCTCGTTTTTACAATCAAGCAAGCGAAGCGGGTTTCTCTTTAGCCTTGTTTTGCAGTCTGAACACAGCTCGTGGGTATGGTTAGCATAATAATCCTTCAGGAGGGTCAAATATTGGGGTCGACACTTTTTACAACCAATGCTATTTAGTTTTAGTGATAGGTGGTGAAGGTTTAGCGACCGGAAGAATTGCCATGCCATATCAATGACTTCGGCATCAAGGGCGGGGTCGTCATCACCAATAGCCTCATAGCCAAATTGGTGATGCTCGCGGTATCTTCCTGCCTGGGGTCTCTCGTACCTAAAAATTGAAGTAATATAATACAGCTTTACTGGCTGGGGCAAATTATGTAACCCATGTTCCAGATAAGCTCGGCACACCGGCGCTGTGCCTTCCGCTCTCAGGGTTATTTTGTTCCCCCCCCTGTCTTCAAAGGTATACATTTGCTTTTCTACAATGTCAGTGTCTTCTCCCACGCTGCGAGAGAAAAGCTGCGTATCCTCGAAGGCTGGGGCATCAATGCGCTCATAGCCGTAGAGCTGACAGACATTAACCACCTTTTGTTCTATATAACGCCAGTAGGCTTGCTCCTTGGGTAGAATATCTGAGGTTCCGCGTGGTGCTCGATACAACCTAACTTCCCTACCTTTATTTTTCTGGGTGCTTTTTAAGCTAGAATACAGCATTAACGCTGGATTTGTAAAGATAAAATTTGCCCTCAACCACCTGGCTGGGTTATACTTGGAGCATAATCTTAGCCATTGGTGAGGCAGGTAGTGGATTTTAGCCAGCTCAAAACGAAATTTCAGGGCTATCTTCCGCCAGAGAAGGTAGCTTCGGTTGAGGATGCCTATGATTTTGCCACCAAGGCACACCAGGGGCAGGTGCGGAAGTCTGGCGAGCCTTATCTGGAGCATCCCTTACAGGTTGCTTTGACCTTGGCTGAGCTTCAGCTTGATGCTGGCTCTCTGGCGGCAGCCCTACTCCATGATGTTCCTGAGAATTGTGGCATACCTATTTCAGAGATTGAAGCCAAGTTTGGCTCGGAGGTGGCTAAGCTGGTTGATGGCACTACTAAGCTGGGCAAGCTCTCGTGGCAACCTTCAGAGGAGGTAGCAGCTAGAGAATCGCAGGTGGAGAACCTGAGGAAGATGCTGGTGGCAATGGCTGAGGACCTGCGCGTGGTATTTATCAAGCTAGCTGACCGACTGCATAATATGCAGACCCTAGATGCCCTATCACCAGACAGACGGCGTAGCATTGCCCGGGAGACTTTAGAGATATATGCTCCCTTAGCTCATCGCCTGGGGATATGGGAGTTAAAGTGGCAGTTAGAAGACTTGTCCTTCCGTTATCTAGAGGCAAGGAAGTATCGCCAGATTGTTAACCTGGTGGCTGCCCGGCGTGCCCAGCGAGAGAGCTTTATCGCTCAAATAATTCAGATTTTGAGTGGTGAGTTTGACCGAGTTGGTCTAAGGGCTGAGATGTCGGGTAGACCCAAGCATATTTACAGTATATATCAGAAAATGGAGAAATATGCGGCTCAGGGAAAGCACTTTGATGATATACACGACCTTCTCGCCCTTCGGGTATTGGTCGCTACAATACCTGATTGTTATAATGTCGTAGGCATTATTCACAGTTTGTGGCGTCCTTTACCTGGGGAATTTGATGACTTTATTGCTAATCCCAAGCCAAATGGGTATCAATCATTGCATACTGCTGTAATGTGCTTGGGCACGACTCCTCTGGAGGTGCAGATTCGCACCCGTGACATGCACTATATCACTGAATATGGGATAGCTGCTCACTGGCGTTATAAGGAGGGTGAAAAGAAGGATATACACTTTGAACGGAGGATAGCCTGGCTACGCCAATTAATTGACTGGCACCGCGAGCTGAGTGGAGCTGAAGAGTTCCTGGAATCGGTTAAAACAGAGATATTCATTGATCAGGTTTTTGTTTACACACCTAAGGGGGAGATAAAGGATTTACCTAAGGGCTCTACCCCTCTTGATTTTGCTTATCGAGTTCATACCGAGTTAGGGCACCGCTGTATTGGGGCTAAGGTAAATGGTAGGCTGGTGCCACTTAATTATCAGCTTCATAATGGCGATGTAGTAGAAATTATGTTGGCTAAGCGGGCTAAAGGACCGAGCCGAGATTGGCTGAGCCCACATCTGGGTTATATTAAAACTTCTCACGCCAGGGAAAAGATACGGCAGTGGTTCAAGCGGCAGGAACGAACCGAAAATATTGAGCGTGGTCGGGAGCTTTTGGAGAAGGAGTTGAGGCGTCTGGGGATAAAACTCAGTGAGCGAGAGGAGCTAGCCAAGCTGTTCAACTATGATAGCTTGGATGATTTTCTGGCAGCTATTGGTTACGGAGGCATTACTACCCACCAGATTGCCTTGAAGCTAGCTGCACAAGAAGAGCAACCTAGGGTAGTGGCTGGGGTTACACCACCTGAGCCACCAGCATCAGCTATCCAGGTGCTGGGTGTTGGGGATATGCTTACCCATTTAGCCCAGTGTTGTCGTCCTGTACCTGGTGATAGGATTGTTGGTTATGTTACTCGCAGCCGGGGGGTGGCTATCCATCGCCAAGATTGTTATAATGTGATTCATGAAGATGAGAAGGAGAGATTGGTTAAGGTAGAGTGGGGGCAGAGTGACTTATTATATCCAGTTAGTATTCAGGTTGAAGCCTGGGACAGGGTAGGGTTGATGCGTGATATTACCACTATTGTGGCTGAGGAAAAGGTTAATATTGCTACCGTGAACTCTGCTCACCATGATGACTATACTGTTACCGAATATTTTACTTTAGAGACAAAGGGCTTAGCTCAGCTATCACGGCTCTTGGCAAAGATTGAGGGAGCTCGGGGGGTAATAAGTGTTACCAGGGTGGGGGATGAGGCGACGGTGAAAACTAGCCCCTCTATTAAGGAGGTAGATATTGCCACATAGTAAATCAGCTCAAAAACAGGCGAGGGTAGCTGAAAGAAGGCGATTACGCAATCAGTCTATTCGTAGCCTGTGTAAGACTAAAATAACCAAGGCAGAGAGGCTTATCTTCTCAGGTGAGCTTGAGTCAGCTCAGGAAGCGGTAATATCTGCCATCGGTTCTTTAGATAAAGCGGCGGAAAAGGGGGTTATCCATCCCAATAATGCCGCCCGACGCAAATCACGATTAGTGAAGAAGCTGAATGAGGCCTTAGCTTTGGCTGAGGCTGAACCAGAAGCGGCTGGGTGAGGCGACAAGCCTCAAAGACGCCAATTTTGGCTGAAAAATCCCCTTGCCTCAGGAAAGTCAGTTGTGGTATACTAACCACCGGCTATCCTTGATCGGAGGGTGGTAATTGCTGGCAAACTATGGTTATATCGGCTTATTTATCATAGTTGCCATTATTTTTACTGTTACCACTCTTCTCCTCCCCTTCTCCCTTAGATTTATCGGTATTGTTCCCCACAAGCCCAACCCCGTCAAAAACTCCACTTATGAGTGTGGCATGGAGACCATAGGTAAGACATGGGTTCAATTTAACTTCCGCTACTATTTTTATGCCCTCATATTTTTGGTCCTTGATGTTTTGGTTGTCTTCCTCTATCCATGGGCAGTTAACCTCAGAGAGCTAGGGGGTTTGGCTTTCGCTATAATACTCGTTTTTATTTTCATTATTGTTGTTGGATATGTCTATGCCTGGAAGAAGAAGGTTCTGGAATGGAAGTAGGTAGAGCCAAGAAATACATCTATTCTGATACCGAGCTTGACCGGACTGAAAGCGAGGCTATAGAAGCCCTGAAGGCACAGAGTCGGCAGCCGATTCCAGACCCAGATGAGTGGTTGGATGAGGAACTGCGTTACAATATACTGTTGACTACAGTAGATGCCATATTGAACTGGGCACAGCGCTCTTCGCTGTGGCCAGTGATTTGTTTCCCAGCCTGCTGTGCCTTTGAGCTGATTGCTGCCAACGCTTCTCGGTTTGATCTCTCCCGCTTTGGCATGGAGATCCTGCGTGCTTCACCACGCCAGGCTGACCTAATGATTACCGCCGGCACCTTGACCTGGAAGATGGCACCCAATGTAAGGCGAATCTATGAGCAGATGGCTGAGCCGAAATGGGTGATTGCTATGGGTGCTTGTGGTATCAGTGGCGGTATTTTCGCTTCGTCTTATAGCGTGGTTCCGGGATATAACCGTATAGTTCCGGTTGATGTCTATGTGCCCGGATGCCCGCCCCGTCCTGAAGCCTTGATTTACGGCATAAGGATGCTGCACAACAAGATAGCGAAGAGACATACCGATATAGTATTACCTCACCCATTAACAGGCAGAAAAGATTGATGACTGTTTCTCTATCAGGTAGCGAAGTTGCCAAGCAGATAACAGCGCATTTTCCTGAAGCTGTTTCTGATGCAGACAGTGGAGCTATATTGGTTAAGAATGAATCTATTTTTGACGTAGCAGAGTACCTCAAGAGCCGCCCGGAGCTTGACTTTGATTACCTTAACTATATTATTGCTGTGGACTATTATGACTACTTTGAGGTGGTTTATCAGCTAACTTCAATTAAGCATAACCATAGCCTCGTATTAAAGACCCGGTGTTATGACCGGGAAAATCCTACAGTTCCCTCAATTGTTAGTTTGTACAAAGGAGCTGATTTTCAGGAGCGGGAAATATACGACCTTATGGGGATAAGCTTCGAGGGACACCCAAATTTGAAGCGCATTGTCCTCTGGCCAGGATTTGAGGGACACCCGCTACGCAAGGATTATTTGTGATGGCACTTAAAACCGAACCCTTCGTTCTCAATATAGGTCCGGTGCATCCGAGCACCCACGGGGTGTTTCGCATGAGAGCAACCCTTGATGGGGAAGTCGTTGTAGATTTGGAGCCAGTTTTTGGCTATCTGCACCGCGGGATTGAGAAACTGGCTGAGGAGCGAACCTATACCGGGGTTATTCCACTAACCGACCGGCTGGACTATCTAGCCTCAATGAGCAATAACCTGGCCTATGTTTTGGCAGTAGAAAAGCTGGCTGGGATTTCTGTCCCCGAGCGAGCCGAATACCTGCGGGTTATTATAGCCGAGCTGCAACGCATCGCCAGCCACCTGATAGCCGTTGGTGCCTTTTTGAATGACTGCGGTGCTTTTTTCACTCCTTTCCTGTATATGTTCCGGGAAAGAGAGAAGATTCTAGACCTTTTTGAAATGGTCTGTGGTCAGCGGTTACTCTATAACTATATGCGGGTTGGCGGCTTTAGTCAGGATATCCCCGACGAATTTTTACCGGCGCTGGATAGGTTTGTCAGGCAAATGCCCGGTTTTATTGATGAATATGACCGGCTCCTGGCCGAGAACGAGATACTGCTGGCTCGCGCCAAGGGTGTTGGTATTTTACCCAAGGGACTGGCAATCAACATTTCAGCCAGCGGTCCGGTGCTTCGGGCCAGTGGCGTCAAGTGGGATATTCGCAAGGTAGACCCGTACTCCATTTATGACCGCTTTGAATTTGATATCCCCACTGGTAGTGCTGGTGACTGCTATGACCGCTACCGGGTAAGGGTTCAGGAAATGCGGCAGAGTCTGCGTATCCTACAGCAAGCAATGGAGCAGCTACCATCGGGTGCGGTGAAAAGTGAGGTGCCACACCTGATTCGCCCACCGGCGGGAGAAGCCTATGCCCATATCGAGGCGCCCAAGGGCGAGCTTGGATTCTACCTGGTATCGGATAATTCTATTGCCCCTTACCGCTGCCATATCCGGGCACCAAGCCTGATGAACCTGACGGCTCTCCGTGAGATGATAGTCGGCTGGAAGATACAGGATGCCATAATCATCTTTGGTAGTATTGATATTACTATGGGTGAGGTGGATAGATAGTTGCTGATATCAAATCCCAACCTTAGCTCAGGGCATTATTTGCAAACCCTGCCCCCTGACTGGCCAGGTGGGTTCTGGTGGCACTGGCTGTTGTTTACCGTTGTCATCATCGTTTTTGTTCTGGCTCTGGTGATGGGTTTTATCTGGATTGAGCGAAGAGGTATGGGGCGGATGCAGGCGCGTCTTGGCCCCAATCGAGCTGGTCCTTTTGGTCTGCTTCAACCAGTGGCCGATGCCATTAAGGTGCTTATTAAAGAAGACCTTGTCCCGGCTAACGCTGACAAGATAGTCCACTGGCTGGCACCAGTAGTTGCCTTTGCCCCGGCACTGATGATTTTTGCGGTGGTGCCTTTTCAGGATGGGGCGCTACTGGCTGACCTGAATATCGGTATCCTTTATGTGGTAGCCATTAGCTCGGTGTCAACACTGGGGATATTTATGGCCGGCTGGGGTTCAAGTAACAAGTATTCTCTCCTTGGCGCCATGCGTAGTGTGGCCGCCGTGGTGAGCTATGAGATTCCATTAGTCCTAGCTATCCTTGGTGTGGTGTTGATAGCTGGCTCGCTATCCCTGAACCAGATTGTAATTGCTCAGGATATTCCCTTCATTTTGTTTCAACCTCTGGGCTTTCTCCTCTTTTTTATTGCTGGCTGTGCCGAAATTAATCGTAGCCCTTTTGACCTCATGGAGGCTGATTCAGAGCTTGTCGCCGGTTTTCACACTGAATACTCAGGCATGAAATTTGCCCTGTTCTATCTGGTAGAATATGCTGAAGCCCTGGCTATTTCAGCCATAATCGCTACCCTCTTCCTTGGTGGCTGGCGAGGGCCGTTGCTACCGCCGTGGCTCTGGTTCGTGCTTAAGGTCGTTGCTGTATTCTTTGTTATGGTCTGGACACGGACGACATTACCTCGGGTTAGAATAGACCAGCTAATGGCGTTGGCTTGGAAATTTCTCTTTCCTCTAGCCTTGATTAACCTGCTTATCACCGGTATACAAGTGCTGGCCTGGCCAGAGGCTTTACCACCGGTAATGATACTGGTTAACATTGCCATAATGGTGGTACTGGTAATTTTGTGGTCTAAATTCTTTAAGTTAGGATGGGGTAGAGTTGAAGTTTGAACGATATGGTATTGGCATCGCTAAAGGGTTAAGGGTGACCATAAGACACCTGTTTCGCCATCCGGTAACGGTGCAATATCCTGAGCAGAGACTTAATACCTCGCGCCGGATTCGGGGTAACGAGCTTATCTGGGACAACATAAAGTGCACTGGCTGTGCTACCTGTGCCAAGAGCTGCCCCCAGGGTGCAATCCAGATTGTAACCTCGGTTGATACCGAGGAAAATAAATATGTGGTCGAGAAATTTGAGGTGGATACCGGGTACTGTATCCAGTGTGGCCTGTGTGTTGAGGCCTGCCCTTTCACTGCGTTGTATATGAGTTATTCTTTTGAGTGCGCAAAATATCGGCGCGGTGAGCTAGTGCAGAGTAAAGAAGTGATGCTAGAATCAGAGGAAAGACAGGCCAGTGGGTATATGTACCCTGAGATTGCTGCCAAATTACCGAGACAGACATTACTTGTGGAAAGGATTATCGAGAAAGAGTAATGGGACTTGAGATCGCCTTCTGGATATTAGCTGTAATAGCTATAGTAGCTGCCTTAGCGGTAGTCTTACTGCGGGATGTTTTCCGGGCGGCTCTTTCCCTGGTTCTATGCTTCCTGGTGGTGGCTGGAATCTATGTTACCCTAAGTGCTGACTTTCTGGCAGCAGTGCAGGTTCTGATTTATGTTGGTGCCATATCTGTGCTGATTATCTTAGCTATCATGCTGACCAGAGAGGTTCAGCGGGGTAGTCCTTCAAATAAACTGCAAATTCCCGCTTTTTTCCTGGCTGTAGTGTTTTTGGGAGTAACGGTCTTTACCATGATTAATACATCGTGGCAAATAGCTGGCACAGCGCCCCTGTCGCCGACCACGGTTCCCCTTGCCATTAAGCTTTTTGGTGAAAATGGCTTTATTTTACCCGTAGAGATTGCTGCTGTCCTGTTACTAGCTGCCATTTTAGGAGCTATCGTTTTAGTTAGGGAGAAGTAAGAAGTAATTATGTCTATTGGCCTAGACCATTACCTTATTCTGTCAGCCATCCTGTTCTCTATTGGGTTATATGGAGCTCTGGCTAAACGCAATGCCATAGTTATCCTGATGTGTATTGAGATTATGCTTAATGCGGTAAATATCGCTATGGTTGCCTTCTCCCGGTATGTTGTGCCATTGCTGCTAACGGGACAGGTTTTTGCTATTTTTATCATAGTGGTGGCAGCGGCTGAAGCCGCCGTTGGCTTAGCCATAATCATAGCTATCTATCGTAGTCGGGAAACTATAGATGCTACCAAAATCGACCTGATGAAATGGTAATTTACGATGTGGGTAGAGGTTAAAAAAGCAAACAGCTTAATGATGGCTGAGATGTGGAAGGAATTCTTCGAGGGAGAGGGGATTCCCACTCGCATCATGCCGGCTTCTGGTGAGCCCATGGGACGGGAACTGGCTGCATATCGTGTCCTCGTCCCTAAAGATAAACAGCATGTAATAGAAGAGGTGCTAAGGAAGCTATAATGCCACAAGAGTTAGTCTGGTTAATATTTCTACTACCGGTTTTCTCATTTGCAATAATTTCTTTATTCATTAGACCCTTCCTGAGCCATAAACCAAAACTCAGCGGCTATATCATTATCGCCTCTCTTTTAGGTTCTTTTGCTCTGTCTATCTGGGCATTGATAGAAGTGCTGGCTGTCCCGGGTCATGAGCTACCGATACCTGATATTAGCTGGGTAGTTATTGAGGGTGAGATTACTATTCACCTGGGGCTAATCATGGATTCGTTGACGGCAGTGATGCTCATTGTCGTTACCGTAGTCAGCCTGATGGTTCAGATTTACTCACAGGGTTATATGCATGGAGACCCGGGTTATCACCGCTACTTTGCCTTTATGTCACTATTTACCGCCTCAATGCTGGGTTTGGTTCTGGCTGATAATCTACTTTTCATGTTCGTCTTCTGGGAGATGGTGGGGCTGTGCTCTTACCTCCTCATCGGTTTTTGGTTCCACCGTCCATCAGCAGCCGATGCGGCGAAAAAAGCTTTCATCGTTACCCGGCTTGGCGACTTTGGTTTCCTGGCAGCTATTCTGTTGCTCTTCTATAATACCGGAACCTTTGACATTGCTGAGCTACACACACTGGCGATAAGCGGCGCACTAGCCGGCACTACCCTTACCTGGGCAGCCATTGGCATCTTTTCTGGTGCTATCGGCAAGTCGGCTCAATTTCCCCTCCACGTGTGGCTGCCTGATGCTATGGAAGGTCCAACCCCGGTTAGTGCTCTAATCCATGCTGCCACTATGGTCGCGGCTGGTGTCTTTCTGGTCGCTCGCACCTTCCCTCTCTTTGAGCACTCAGTTGAGGCATTGACCACAGTAGCTATCATCGGTGGTTTTACTGCTATCTTTGCCGCCTCTATGGGTCTGGTGATGAATGATATTAAGCGAGTTCTGGCTTACTCTACTATCAGCCAGCTGGGCTATATGATGCTGGGTCTAGGGGCTGGTGGCATAGCCATTGGTATTTTCCACCTGTTTAATCACGCCTTCTTCAAGGCACTACTGTTTCTCGGAGCAGGCAGTGTTAATCATGCTACCGGGACATTTGATATGCGTGAGATGGGTGGACTACGTAAGTTTATGCCGTGGACTTATGCCACCTTTGTTATCGGCTCGCTGAGTCTGGCGGGTATCTGGCCGCTTGCCGGATTCTGGAGTAAGGATGAGATACTGCTTACATCTTTGGAAAACCAGCCGATATTGTTTTATCTGGCAATGATAACCGTATTTATGACCGCCTTTTATATGTTCCGGGTGATATTCCTCACCTTCGGTGGTGAATATCGTGGGGGTGGTTCAGAAGCTCATGGTGGAGGCAAACCCCACGAATCGCCGTCAGTAATGGTGGTGCCGATGGTGGTTCTGGCTGTTCTGGCGGTGGTTTCCGGCTTCTGGAATGTTACCGGGCATTTTGGCGCCTTTATGGGGCATGGTGAAACACATAGCTTCGCTGAGGGCTTCTTCGGGATTTTGACACATCCATTGCCCTGGATATCACTAATACTGGCTGGTTTAGGCATTCTTCTGTCCTATGCCATGTATAGCGCTAAATGGCTGTCAGCAGAGCGGATAGGGAGGCTATTTGCCCCTTTTTATACTTTATTCTACCGGAAATACTGGTTTGATGAGCTTTACGAGAATGTCATCGTAAGGGTAGCTCTACTTAAGGGGCTGTTCGCTGGGCTTCAAGCAATTGACACTCATGGTGTCGATGGGGCAGTAAATGGTATAGCTGACACTACTATAGCTGGGGGCAGGGCTATCAGGAGGGTGCAGACCGGACAGTTGCAGCTATACGGGCTATTTATCGGGATAGGCATTGTGGCTATTGTGATTGTCATGTATTTCTTTGGATGAAAAAGGAGTCAGTTATGAAAAATAATCTTGGTAATTTAGGATGGTTGGGATTTCTAGGATTTTCAGGGTTCTTAACGCCGAGTGGTTTTTTCCTTTTCCTCCTGTTCTTCTTGTTTTTCTTGAGTTTTATCCCAAGCAGACCCAAAGGGTGAGAAAAATCAATATCGGAGTAAGAATAATTGAGCTTTAACTATCTGACAACGATAATCTTTCTCCCGGTGGTGGGGGCAATTTTAATTGCCTTTGTGCCTAATCTTCAAGATAGGTTGATTAGGCGCATCGCTGCCTTCTTTACCTTTATTCCTCTGGCTTTATCTATATTTCTCTTCTGCATTTTTGATAGGTCACTGGGGGCAGCCGGGGTAATTCAGTTTGAGGAAAAATTGTCCTGGATTCCAGCAATTAATGCCAACTATCACGTGGGAGTTGATGGGTTGAGTCTGCCATTAGTAATACTGATGACCTTCCTTGGTTTTCTGGTAGTCCTCATCTCGTGGAAGATTGACCTCAGACCTCGGGAGTATTTTGCCTGGCTTCTGCTGCTGGAAACAAGCATTCTGGGGGTATTTTGCTCCCTTGACCTGCTGCTTTTCTTCCTCTTCTGGGAAATAGAGGTTATCCCCATGTATTTCCTAATCTCCATCTGGGGGACGGGGAGGAAGGAATACTCGGCGATAAAGTATGTGGTTTACACTTTATTTGGCAGTGCTATGATGCTGGCTGGCATCCTCAGCCTGTACTTCACTACTGGCAGCCTCAGTATGGTGGATATAGCCCAAGGTGGGCTGGCTCCATTCCGAGCAGTTATTCCGTTAGCAGCCATCTTCTTCTTCCTGCTTATCGGCTTTGCCATTAAGTTACCGGTCTTTCCTCTGCATACCTGGTTACCTGATGCTCATACTGATGCCCCGACTGCGGTCAGTGTAGTGCTGGCGGGAGCGCTGCTTAAGATGGGCGGTTATGGAATGATTCGCTTGTGTGTAACTATCTTCCCTGAGGTTGCCAAGGCTTATGCCCCCATCTTGGTAGCACTGGCTGTAGTCAGTGTGCTGTATGGGGCAGCAGTAACCATGAGACAGACCGACTTAAAGCGGTTAATTGCGTACAGTAGTATCAGCCATATGGGCTATGTGCTTCTGGGCATCTTCGCTTTAGGTCAGGTGAGCCTGGTTGGGGCTACCTTGCAGATGTTCAGCCACGGGGTCATTACTGGGCTCCTGTTCGCTATGGCAGGTTTGGTTATGCACAATGCTGAGGAGCGAGACCTGAGGAAGCTTGGCGGTCTGGTGAGGCAGATGCCGATTATTGCTGTTATCTTTTCTTTAGCCGGTTTAGGTGCTCTGGGACTGCCGACCACCAGCGGTTTTGCTGCCGAGTTTCTGGTCTTTGTCGGCAGTTATACCAGCACCGTCGTTTCTGGAATTCAGGTTTACACTATCCTTGGTGTGCTGGGTATCGTCATCACCGCCGGCTATATTTTGTGGATGTTACAGCGGGTATTTTACGGACCGGTATTAGAGCAATACAGTGGTGTGGCTGATGCTGATATTCTGGAAAGAGTATATACGTTTGCCTTTGTGGCGGTGATTATGCTGGTCGGTATCTACCCGGCAATTCTAACCGATGTTATTAAGCTCGGCATCTTACCCATAATAGGCTTACTAAGTGGGTAAAGGGGATAGGGTTACCAAATGATAATGATCGGAGTCGGGGCAGTAATTGAGGATGAGGCAGGCAGAATACTTTTAGTAAAGCATATCCCGGAAAGGGGTGGATTTTGGCAGGGTAAGTGGATATGCCCTGGTGGGGAACTGGAGTTAGGGGAGACAATAGAGGAGGGGATTAAAAGGGAGGTGAGGGAGGAAACCCAGCTTGAAATAGATTTAGTTACCCCCCTACCCCCCTTTGACCGGGTTGTGAGGTCAAATGATAGGGTGTCTCTTCATGTCATCTATATTGATTATGTGGCAAGGGTAATTAGGGGAGAGCTTAAGCCAGGAAGTGATGTCGGTGAAGCTATGTGGGTGAAGAAGGAGCGTATTACGCAGATATGGGAGGAGCTACATGACGATACCAAGAGGCTTCTCCAGATAGCAAAGGTTATACCTTTTGAACCAAAAAGGAGCAAATTTTGAATCTTGAGCTATTTATCCCAGAGCTGAGCTTGGTCGCCTTCGCCATAGTAGTAATCTTGCTTGACCTTTTTATTGAGCGCAAGGGATGGCTAGTAATGGTCAGCCTAGCTGGATTGGTGCTGTCTGCTGGCTTTACCATAGCTATGTGGGGAGGCGGTTCTCAGACTATCTTCAACAATATGCTGGCCGTGGATAACTTTGCCCTGTTCTTTAAGCTCCTATTTTTAGGGATTGCCTTCCTAGTTATTCTAGCCTCTCAAGATTATGTATCCAAGTTTGCTCGCTTTCAGGGTGAATACTACGCCCTGGTGCTTTTGTCTTGCTTAGGCATGATGTTGATGGCAGCCACCACCGAGCTAATCTCTATCTATATTGCCTTAGAACTGACCAGTATCTCCCTCTATATTCTGGTTGGTTTCCTGAAAGACCCTAAATCAAGTGAAGCCTCACTTAAATACTTACTGCTTGGGGCGGTAGCCTCGGCAGTGCTGCTCTTTGGCATGGCGCTAGTTTTTGGTTTTACCGGTAGAACGCAGCTAGGCGAGATTGCTCAGGTTATCCAGGCTATGCCGACACCGACTATTTTAGCCAGCCCGGGGCTTATTTTGGGTATAGTGTTACTCATAGCTGGCTTTGGCTTCAAGATTGCGGCTGTCCCCTTCCATATGTGGGTGCCTGATGTTTATGAGGGAGCGCCGACCCCGATAACTGCCTATCTTTCCGTGGCGAGTAAGGCTGCCGGCTTTGCCATCATCCTCCGGGTCTTCTACTCCGCCTTTGGGCTTCCCCAGTGGCTGAGCCTTGAGTGGGGGATGACATTCGCTGTGCTCAGTGCTATTAGCATGACCGTGGGCAATGTGGTCGCCATTCCCCAGACCAATATCAAGCGAATGCTCGGTTACTCCAGCATAGCTCAGGCTGGCTACCTTATGGTGGGATTAGCCACTATGGGATTGGCTACAGCTGCTGAGGTCGTGGGTCGAAGCGGCGTCCTCTTCTTCCTAGCCAGCTATGCTTTAACTAATCTAGGCGCCTTTATTGCCATCATTGCTATCTCAAATAAGCTCAATAGCGACCTCATTGACGACTATTCGGGTATGGGCAAGCGGGCGCCGCTACTGGCTTTAGCACTGACCCTGTGTCTTATTTCTCTTATTGGCATGCCCCCAGCCGCTGGGTTTATGGCTAAGTTCTATATCTTCAGTGGGGCGGTGCAGCATGGCTTATTGTGGCTGGTGGTTATCGCTGTGCTCAATAGCGTAATATCAGCCTACTACTACCTCAGGGTGGTCAAGGTGATGTGGCTTGGCGAGCCAGCCTCCGAGGAAAAGGTGCCCTCCTCTGGAGCCTTAAGATTGGCTCTATCCCTTTCCTGCCTCGGTGTCCTGCTCCTTGGTATTATCCCTGGTTACATAATGAAGCTGGCTGAGGTAGCCGCCAAGATGTTCATTTTCTAACTACGATGCTGCTTAGCGAGGCTCAGATATTCCTATTCATTTCCTGCCTGATGAGAGCCAACAAGAGAACTGTTATCAGCATGGCAAGTGCCCCTATTAGGAAAGCCATAAAATAACTGTTACTGGCATCAAATATTAGTCCTGCTACAGCAGGACCAATAGCTGCTCCTATCCCATAACCAACAACTAGCGCCCCCATTATTACCCCAAGACTGCGTAGTCCAAAAATATCAACAACCAGTACCACCGTGGGAGGGTCAAAACCTCCGTAGCCGAAACCATAAACTACGGCAAATAGATACAACATCCACAACTCCTGTGACCACATTAGCCATAACATTGCTCCAGCCTGAAGTAGTGCACAGATGATGGCTGAGGCTTTTCCACCAATCCTATCTGAAACCCCACCCATTATCAACCTACCTGGGATGCTAATGCCACCTATCAGACCAAGGACCACTGCTGCCTCAGTGGCTGAAATACCCATATCCGTAGCATGAGGTACAATATGAGTTAATACTAAATGTAAACACAATGACCACAGTAACAATATAGTCCACAGAAACCAGAAATTGCTAGTTCTAAATGCCTGTAGCAGTGAAAGACTGACTGGTTGAACATCGTCTCTTTTCTCTTGTACCCCCATTTCACCGGAATCCGATTTTACACCATTGGGTAAAACTCCAATGTCACCGGGGTTCTTTCTTAATAGCATGGATAAAGAGACAATAACTAACCCGGCAATCAACCCCATCACAATATATGCCATACGCCAATCAAAGTTAGAAATAAGGTAAGAGGCAAATGGTGCCATAACAACTGTTCCCAAGCCTGTTCCTGAGCCAGCAAGGCCCACGGCAAGCCCCCGTTTTTTCTCAAACCATCTTGAGGTCGTTGATATTAACACGGTATATGCTGCCCCTGTCCCTATAGCCAATAACAAGCCATAACTTATGAATAATTGCCATAGGGAGTTAGTCTGACTGGTTAGTAACAGACTTAAGCCAGTAAATAACCCCATTAACAAGGTAACAATCCTCGGTCCATATCTGTCTAAAGCCCATCCCCCTAAAATTGCAAATACACAGGAAAATGCCATATAAGCGGAGAATATTCCAGAGGTTGCCCCTCGGGTTAAGCTAAATTCACTCTCTAAAGACTTGAAGAACACTCCAAAAGAATAGCGGGTACCAAAAATAATGGTGCAGATAATAAGGAAAGCTATTACTACTACCCACCCATAAAATAGCCTATCTTTAATCCTTAACAGTGATAGCACCAGTGTCTCCTCTTGGCTAGTAAGCTGTTGGCATGACCTGAGAAGTTATTTTTACAATCATCGCCAGTGTGGTATCTTCTCACTTGGTATTATCTTCAGCAATATAATGTAGCTCGCCGAGTTCGCTGCCAGGAGGCTTGTCTTCTAACGAAGACTACCTGAGAACGGCTTTTTAAATCTTACCGTATAATTCCACAAATTACCCTGATTATCGTCCAGAACAAATCCTTCACGCTGGCATATTTTAATGGTAGTCGAGCGCAGAGGATAATCCGGGTCGGGCAGAAATTCAGTTACGGCCAGAATTCCGCCCGGCTTCAATACCCTTCTTATTTCTCGCAGTGCTCTAGCTCTATCGGGTATTTCTTGAAGTACAGTTACCATATATACAAGGTCAATTGTCTCGTCTTCAAACGGCAGGCCATAAGCGCTGGCCTGTTTCAGCTCAATATTTCTTATATCCTGATTTTCTGCTTTAGCCAGTTTGCGTTCCAACTGCTGTAGCATCGCCGGTTGGATATCAACGGCATAGACTTTGCCCTGTTCCCCCACCGCCCTGGCCACGAAGGTAGTAAAGGCACCACTGCCACAGCCGAGGTCGATTACTGTCATTCCCTGTTTAATGCCGCTGTGCTCAATTATCTTATCCGGTGGTTGCAGCCAGCGCCTTATATCGCTATCAAGGAACCGTCCAATGAATGCTGGAGCTGGGAAGCGATAAAGCTTTCTAATTATACGAATCAACACCTGATACAGGAGGATAGCGCCTAAGACTGTTAGTATGACATTTAATGCTGTCATTTCGGCACCCCACTGGACTAACTATAAAGGATATTACCTGTGATAAGCAATGGTCATCTTTGGGAGTGTTTATCAACCTCACCCCCTTAATCCCCCTCTCCGTGATATGGATATGTATTCCTATCATGAGGGGGAGAGTAGTTTTTGAAGGGGCGAAGCCCCTTCAAACTTCCCTTGATAAACAGCTTCTTTTCTAGTTGATTGATGATGTATAATGGAGTTAGGTTAGTTACTATGAACAGAACTAGGGGTTTTGTTAATTTGAATCGGTTTAGGTCGGGCAGGGCGATAAAAAGGCTCAAGAAGATTACCGATGATAAGCAAAGGATGAAAGTAGGGGAAAGGCGAAGGGGTAACCAATGAACCAAAGCCTTCGCACCTTATATATCTTGCTGGGAATTGGCATCCTTATACTTTGTGTTGGCGTAATCTTCCTCTTGATGCAATCATGCTGAGGATGAACCAGAAAAGGGGAGGTGTGAAACTGGGAGGTGAGAGGAAGTGAACGGGAAATTAAGTTGGTCAATATTTTGGGCATTGGTGGGGGTTTTTGTTGTGACAGTAAGTGTAATTCTTATTCCAGCATTTCGAGAATTACTCACGGGTTCTCTTTTTCTTACCATCTCTGGGGCTGTTTTGTTTTTGCTGGGTGTGGCATTGATATTTTTAACTGTGAAGGAAAAGGTAGGAGGAATGCTGAAAAAGTTCTTACTAATGATGGGGATTTCGGCTGGAGCCTTTGTTGTTAGTGTCATTTTGCACAATGCAATAAGTGGTTGGTTTGGTGTAGAAGAGCCTGTCTTCTTTATTATCGCTGTTTTTCTATGCCCACTAGGGTTTCTGGTCGGAGCTGTGGGTAGTATTGTCCTCGCCATCAAGAAGTTTAGGCTGGGGAAAAAAATACCCTCTAGCCCACAGTAACTTGACTTTTTCAATCGTTGTAATTACATTCTCTAGCCAGTAGCTACTCAAGTTCTGGCCTTGACACCCTAAATTGCCAATGTTACACTTCATTTGCTCTCAGAAGCGAAGCTTTCATTTTATTGGAAAGTAGGTTATGGTGGTGAAAAGAGTTGGTATCCTTTATCATCCGATGGTTGAGGCTGCCTATACCCTGGCTAAAGAGCTGGAAAGGTTTTTGGGCTCTAGTGGTGTTTCGGTTTGGCTGTGCTCGGCCTGGGAAGGGGAGAAAGCCAAGGCTCAGGTAGATGATACCGATTTAATTCTTACTACCGGTGGTGATGGCACTATCCTGCGGGCGGCTCAGGTGGCGCTTTTGGCTCAAATCCCTATAACCGGGATAAATTTAGGTAAGCTAGGATTCATGACTGAGCTCAGGGCTGATGAAGCCGTGGATAGGTTACCTGCCTTGCTGGCTGGGGAGGGCTGGATTGATGAGCGGGCTATGCTTGAGGCGGAGCTGCCTCAAGATAAGGAGGTACCCCGCATATTTCATGCCTTGAATGATGTGGTGGTAGCGCGGGGGGCAATAGCTCGGGTGGTATATGTGGAAGCCAGCATAGATGGTGAGCCGCTGACCACCTATAAGGCTGACGGCGTGATTTTGGCTACAGCTACTGGCAGCACCGGCTACTCGTTGGCAGCCGGTGGTCCTATTCTTCATCCACAAGCCAAGGATTTTCTGCTGCTGCCAATAATGCCTCACCTTAGTTCAGCTTATACTTTGGTATTACCATCTACAGCAGTGGTTAAGCTGCGCATTAATGCTGTTCATCAGGCAACACTGAGCATTGATGGTCATATAAATTTGCCATTGTCAGATGGTGCTACTGTAACCGTCAGACATAGCTCTAATACGGCTCGATTCTTAAGGATTCATCCCGAGACCTCTTTCTATAGCTCTCTGGAGCAAAGATTGAAAGGAAAGCAATAAGTTGAAGTTGGGAAAAGCCAGAATCAGCGATGTAACCCAGATGCATCAGCTAATTAACTATTTTGCTGATAGGGGTGATATGCTACCCCGACCGCTGAGTGAGATATATGAAAATATCAGGGATTACTTTGTAGTTAGGCAGAGTGAGCGGGTGATTGGCTGTGCGGCACTGCATGTTAGCTGGTCAGACCTGGCTGAAATAAAGTCAGTGGCGGTGGCTGAGGATAGCCAGCATCAGGGAATTGGCACTCAGCTGGTAGAAGCCTGCCTCAATGAGGCTAAGGAGCTCGGTATTCCCACGGTCTTTTGCCTGACCTATAAGCCAGCCTTTTTTGAGAAATTTGGCTTTTCTCAGTTAGATAGGATGGAGTTGCCACGCAAGGTGTGGACTGAATGTTACCGTTGCCCCAAGTTCCCCGATTGCGATGAGGTAGCTCTTATCTATCACTCGGAAACGCTCACTAAGGTATAGTGACTCATTTACTAAAGGAGAAAAGTGTTTAATCCGGCATACCTGGGTGTGGTGATGATTGGGCTCTTGCACGGGCTAGAGCCTGGACATGGTTGGCCAGTTGCCCTGCTGTATTCTACGAGAAAAAGAACCCCCCTTTTCAGTGGCTTTGTCAGTTCCGGCATAATTGCCTTTGCCCATTTTGTATCATCCATAGCCGTTGTTGTCGCATATATTTTGCTCAGGTCGTGGCTAGATTTTGAGGCTCCCTTCATAAAGTATCTTGCTGCGGCTTTATTGCTCATACTTGCCTATAGACTCTTCAGAGAGAAGGTTGATGAACTGGAAAGGCAACATGGTCATATCCATGAAAATCAGCCAGAGATTGAGCATGAGCACGAACATGAGCATTCGAGCCAAGGTCGGCATACCCATTGGCATAAGCATACAATAGGGATTGCGTTGAGCCTTTGGGGTCTAGCCTCGTTCGCCTTCGTTCTCGGTTTTGCTCACGAGGAGGAGTTTGCACTCCTTGCTCTAGTTGCTGGAGGCGTCAATGCCTTTATGCTTATGGCATTGTATGGCTTATCAGTTGCGATAGCGCTGATAGGAGTCACGCTTCTCGGTGTCAAAATCTATAAGCACCTGCAACCTAAACTCATGCGTTACGAAAAGTACATTCCAAAGATAGGCGCTGGTATCCTTGTCGCGATGGCTATCATTATAATATTCTGGTAATAGTTTGGCTCATTGGAGTTTAACTTGGCTGAGGAAAAGACGTTATCCAGCCAGCTAATCTATGAAGGGCGAGCAGTAAAACTGCGGGTTGATACTGTCACCATGCCTAGTGGCAGGGAGACGACGCGGGAGATTGTGGAGCATAGCGATTGTGTGGTTATTGTAGCCATTGATGCTGATGATAATGTTTTACTGGTTAATCAATTTCGTAAGCCGGTGGAGAAGGAGCTATTAGAGATACCGGCTGGTGGTATTGACCCCGGTGAAGACCCGGTAACTGCCGTTCGCCGCGAGATGCGTGAGGAGACAGGATATCTGCCTAGAAAAGTGGAGAGATTAGGTGGTTTTTATTCCTCACCAGGTTACTGCACCGAATACCTTCATCTTTATCTGGCTACTGACCTTATTCCTAGCCAACTACAGGCTGAGGATACTGAGAGTATTAGATTAGTTAGGGCGCCGGTTAGCCAGATTTCTAGTCTTATTGCCTCAGGCAGCATTTGTGATGCTAAGAGCATCGCCGGGTTGCTTTTTTTCCTAGAGCATCAGAAATCAGCCAAGCTCGTCTGAAAGCTTACGACCGCCGAGGAGATGCAGGTGTAGATGAGGCACTAGCTGCCCGCCTTGCTCACCGCAGTTTATCACCAGCCGATACCCGCTTTGGGAAATACCTTCCCTTTTGGCTAGCTGATTGGCGATGTTTACCATGTGTCCTATAAGAGGTAAATCAGCTTCAGATAGATGGGCGAGGGAAGGAATATGCCTCTTGGGGATAATAAGTAGGTGTGTAGGTGCCTGAGGATTAATGTCACGGAAGGCAATTACTTCCTCATCCTGATAAAGGATTTCGCTGGGCACCTTGCCGGCTACAGTTTGACAGAAAACACAATCCATTTTCCCCTTATTTCCCCCTTTGATATTTAGCTTTACCTTGCTCAAATAAGTCTTCACCGTAAATATCATTAGCCACAATAGCTGGGAAGTCCTCTACATTAAGTCGCCGGATAGCCTCAGCCCCCAAATCCTCATAAGCGATAATCTCTACCTGCTTAATGGATTTGGCTAGCAACGCACCAGCCCCGCCTATAGTGGCAAAGTAAACAGCCTTATATTTTTTGATAGCCTCTTTTACCTCCTGTGAGCGGTTACCCTTGCCAATCATGGCTCTGAGCCCAGCAGCAATAAGGCGGGGGGTATATTTATCCATACGACTGCTGGTGGTGGGACCGGCTGAGCCAATAACCTGGCCTGGCTTGGCTGGGGATGGTCCCATATAATATATGGTTTGCCCTTTAAGGTCAAAGGGCAGCCCATCACCCTTATCCAGCGCTTGAACTAGCCTCTGGTGAGCGGCATCCCGAGCGGTATAGATAACCCCAGAAATCAACACCCGGGTGCCTACCCTGAGCTCCTTTATTATTTCAGCTTCAATTGGTGATGTTATGCGGAGAATGTTCATGTCCCTTTACAGTACCGCCTCCTGATGGCGAGAGCTGTGGCACTGGAGATTAACCGCTACCGGCAGGCTGGCAATATGGGTGGGCATAACCTCGGCATGGACTGCCAGGGCAGTAGTCCTCCCCCCAAAACCCAGCGGTCCGATACCTAGAGCATTGACCCGAGCTAGAGTCTCTGTCTCAAGCTCAGCAATCTCGGGGTCAGGGTTTAGCTTGCCTACCGGGCGCAGTAGGGCCTTCTTAGCCAGTAGCATCGCCTTTTCTCCAGTGCCGCCTATGCCCAAGCCAATAGTTAGGGGGGGACAGGGATTACCTCCTGCCTCCTCAACGGTTCTCACTACTAAGTCAATGATGCCCTGTTTGCCATCGCCTGGCTTGAGCATAGCCAGCTTGCTCATATTCTCAGCACCACTTCCTTTAGGTATAACTGTAACCTTGACCCTGTCGCCGGGAACTATTTCAGCATGAATTACCGGTGGGATATTATCCCCGGTGTTTATCCTGGCTGAGAATGGTTGGCTGACTATGGATTTTCGTAGATAGCCCTGAGCATAGCCCCGGCGCACCCCTTCCTCTATGGCGGCATATAGGTCACTGCCGATAATATGAGTTTCCTGACCTATTTCTAAAAAGACCACCGCTGTGCCACAGTCCTGACACAAGGGAAGGTGCTCCTCTTTGGCAATCTGAGCATTCTCTAAGAGCTGGTTTAAAGTTTCCCTGCCCAGCGGGGATTCCTCAGTCTGCTGGGCTTGCTTAAGAGCTGACAATACATCCTCACCCAGCACAAAGTTTGCCTGCTGACAAAGCCGGGCTACAGCTTGGGTGATGGTGCTTGCTTCAATCTCTCTCATTTGTGGTTTATCTACCTCACCCCATCAATCCCTCTCTCCTTCAAAGAGAGGGGGAAGTATTATCTGGGAAGGGGCGAAGCCTCTTCCAGCTACCCCTACCCTTTGTTCCATAAGCTATAGGGGTCACTTGATATACTTTGCCGTTTTGCCGATGCGATGAAGTATTATGCCGTGTTCTATCAAAACCATTTCAATAATTCGGGGTAAGTCCATAAGGGAATTAAAAGGGCGGGGGTTCTTAGGGCTGATACCGTGCGATTCATTGTGTCCCATCCGCACTACACCCGAAGTCCAAGCGTGCTTTGGCACAATTTTGCCTTCTCCTTCGGCAATCTGGTCTGTCCAGAAACGGACTCTCACTTCAATCATCCGCTCACCAAGCTTAGCTTCACGGCTTTCGACTGATTCTGCCATACCTTGCCTCCTTTTCACCCTAATTTCATAGTCTTCACTAGCTCTCGCACTGCCCTGGCTGAGTTGGCTAGGGCTGTCTTTTCCTCGGTGGTTAGCTCTAGCTCTATTATCTGCTCAATCCCATTCCTGCCAAGTTTTACCGGGACACTGATGACGGTGTCCTTAATCCCGTATTCACCTTCCAGATAGGCGGCGCAGGGTAGGATTTCCTTCTTGTCTAGGGTTATAGCCTCTGCCATCTGGGCAACAGCGGCTGAAGGGGCGTAAAAAGCGCTGCCAGTTTTGAGTAAGTCTGCAATCTCAGCCCCACCCCCTATGGTGCGCTCCACCAGCTTTTGAACAGTCTGTTGAGACATGATTTTGGTTATCGGTACGCCATTAACTGTGGATAACCTGGGGATAACGACCATATTTCTGCCATGTTCCCCCAGAACACAGGCAGATACATCCTCTACTGACACATCAAGCTCAGCAGCAATGAAGCTGCTAAATCGGGCACTATCAAGGACACCAGATAAGCCAAAGACTCTATTTCTTGGAAACTGACTGGTGTGAATAGCTAAATGGGTCATAGCGTCTACGGGGTTAGTAACCATAATGATAATGCAGTTGGGTGAGTAGTTCACTACCTTATGGGTAACCTCAGAGACGATGTTCATATTGGTTGGTAATAGCTCATCGCGAGTCATGCCCGGTTTTCTGCCCGAACCTGAGGTGATGATTACCACATCGGAGTTAGCCGTTTCCTCATAGCTATTAGTGCCGATAAGGTGGGAGCTGAAGTTGAGGATAGGCGCTGACTGAAGAATATCCACTGCTTTGCCCTGGGGCAGACCCTCAACAATGTCCACCAGGACTATGTCAGCGTAGCCTCGTTCAGCAATTCTCTGAGCGCAAGTGGCACCGACATTCCCCGCACCAATAATGCTAATTTTGTTAAGCATTTTTTAGCTCCTTTAGTTTTTCAATTACGGCGTCAGCTACCTGTGAAGTGCCTACTACCTGGGTATCGGGTATATTGGGCTTCATATCATAGGTAACATTCTTGCCTTCGGCGATAACCTCGGCTATGGCGTTTTCCAAACGATTGGCAGCTTGCATCTCCCTAAGGTGGTGGAGCATCATCACGCCAGAGAGCATCATTGCCATAGGATTGGCCTTATTTTGACCAGCATATTTAGGGGCACTACCGTGTGTTGGCTCAAAGGTGGCTAGGTCATCGCCCAAGTTGGCTCCCGGGGCTACCCCCAACCCGCCCACTAACCCGGCACACAGGTCAGAGAGTATATCACCGTAAAGATTGGGCGCCACCACGATATCAAATTGCTGCGGGTTTCGCACCAGCTGCATGGCCATGTTATCGACAATCCTATTCTCAAATTCAATATCCGGGTATTCTTTCGCTACCTCGCCGGCGACGGCCAAAAACAGTCCATCAGAGAACTTCATGATATTGGCTTTGTGCACCGCCGTTACCTTTTTTCTTTGGTGAGCCCGGGCATAATCAAAGGCGAACCTGACAATCCTACGGCTGCAGGTCACCGAAATCACCTTTATGCTAAAGCCGGAATCCTCTCTGACTGTATTTCCTGTTGTCTTTGAGATTAGTTCTATGAGTCTTACCGCCTCAGGGGTTCCTTCCTCAAATTCAATACCACTATAGAGGTCTTCGGTGTTCTCTCTCACCACTACAATATCTACATCTTTAAATGGGGATGGGACTCCGGGGTAAGTTTTACACGGACGGAGACAAGCATAGAGGTCTAACCCCTTGCGCAGGGCTACATTAACACTTCTAAAACCTGAACCTACCGGCGTGGTCACCGGTCCCTTAAGGGCAACCTTGTTCTTCCTGATTGACTCAAATACGTAATCAGGGAGGGGTGTGCCAAATCTATCCTTAGCACTACCACCAGCATAGGCTAAATCCCAATGGAAGGAAACTCCGGTTGCTTCCAGAACCCGTTTGGTAGCTTCAGTAACCTCAGGTCCTATTCCATCACCGGGAATAAGAGTAACCTGGTAAGTCATCAGCCTGTCTCCTTCAGTTATAGTCTAAAGTCACCATGCTTCTTAATATAGGGGATAAGCCCACCTTCATCAAGGATATGAAGCATCACCTCAGGCATTTTGCTGAAGGTGAACTGGCTACCATTGGTTATATCGTTGACCGTGCCTGCTGCCAGGTCTACCTCTAGTTCATCTCCATCATCAATTAGAGCAGTATTGCATATTAATACCGGAAGCCCCAAATTGATAGCGTTTCTAAAGAATATTCGGGCTACCGATTTAGCCAGTATGGCACTTACCCCAACCATCTTGATAACCAGGGGGGCGTGCTCTCGACTGGAGCCAAGTCCGAAGTTGCTGCCGGCAACTATGAAATCTCCTGCCTTTACCTTGGAAGCAAAGGTAGTGTTGGCATCCTCCAGAACATGTTTTGCCAGTTCAGGCAGATTGCTTCTCAAGTGAGCCAGTCGCCCGGGGACGATGTGGTCAGTAGAAATACCATCGCCAAATTTGAAGGCTCTGCCTTTAAGCACCTACATTACCTCTCTGGGGTCGGTGATTTCACCGGTTAAAGCGGTGGCCGCTGCCGTAGCTGGGCTGCCCAGATAGATGAAGGCTTTGGGATTACCCATTCGCCCCTTAAAATTTCGGTTAGCCGTGGACAGGCAGGATTCCCCATCACCCAGCACTCCCTGATGAAGACCAAGGCAACCTCCGCAGCCTGGCGGTAGGATAACTGCTCCAGCTTCAACTAGGCTTTGGATATAACCTACCGTAATCGCCTCCAGCAAAACCTGTCGTGAAGCTGGGGCAACTATTAGCCTGGTTTCTGGGTGGCATTTCTTCCCCTTCAAGATGTTAGCTGCCACCGCCAGGTCTTCTAATCGTCCGTTAGTGCAGGTGCCAATAAATACCTGCTCTATTTTGGTTCCCTTAAGCTCTCTAGCTAGAGCAATATTATCTACAGTGTGGGGCTTGGATACCGTAGGCTCAAGATTAGCCGCATTGATATTGATGGTTTGTTCATAGCTGGCATCGGCATCAGGGGAAATTGGCTGGTGGTGGTTACCTCGCCCTTGTGAGGTTAGATAATCCTGAGTGGTCTTATCGGCAGGGAAAAGCCCTGCCTTGGCCCCAGCCTCAACTGCCATATTGGCTATAGTAAAACGCTGCGACATAGACATTGCCTTCACCGTGTCACCACTAAATTCCAGGGCTTTATAGGTAGCGCCATCGGCTCCAATCTGCCCAATAAGGTGAAGAATGAGGTCCTTAGCATAGACACCCTCAGGGAAATCACCTGAGATTACTACCTTAATACTTTCTGGGACTCGGAACCAGGTCTTACCCAGACCGAAGGCGATAGCTATATCAGAGGAGCCCATCCCGGTGGCAAAAGCACCCAAACCACCAGCAGTTACAGTATGGGAATCGGCACCAATGATTACATCGCCCGGCTTAGCTAGGGATTCAGCTACTATTTGGTGGCAAACACCCTCGCCAACATCGAAGATAAGGCAGCCAGTTTGTCGGGCAAAGTGGCGTAACAACATATGGTCATTAGATAGCCCATAATTTGGGCTGGGAGCAGCATGGTCAAGAAATAAGGCAGTTTTTTCCTGGTTAGCCAAGTGCGCCAATCCGCTTGACTGAAATTGCCTTACTGTTAAGGGTCCGGTAGTATCCTGGGCAAAAACCAGGTCTAGCTTAGCAATAACAATACTTCCGGCTCGGGCATCACTCCCAGACTTTTCACTCAAAATCTTCTCAGCTAATGTCTTACCCACAGCAGACCTTACTGGTAAGTCAGGCTGGCTCAATGGAACTAATGGCTAACCGATTATAGCCAGGACAGCATCTCTAGCTACATGGTCGCCATTCTTGAAATTTATGGCTTTAACTCGTCCACTAATTGGGGTAGATATCGCGTTAGCCATTTTCATTGCTTCCAGGATGACCACTATATCATCAGCTTTGACCTCATCACCTACCTTCACCTCATAGCGTATTATCATGCCTGGCATAGGAGCTACGATATTCACCTCTTCAGCTTTAGCCACCACTGGTGGAGGTGGTGGTGCCTTCTTTTCCACCGGTTTAGTTGGTGGTGGAGCAGCAGTGGGGGTGGTTGCTGGGGTAGTTAGCGGTGGGGCATCAACTGCCTCTACTCCCACACTATAAACCTCATCGCCCACATAGACATTAAATGTTGTGACGCTAGGTCGCTTGGCTGGCTGTTTCTCTACCAGTTTGTCAGCTTTTACCTTGGCGATGAGCTCATCTTCGTGCCTTACATCCTCCAAGGTCTTTGGCTTTACCTCAGGGGGTGGGGTCTCCAAGCCATACTTCCACCTGAGGAAGCGCATCCCGGTGGTGGGGTAGAGAGCGTAGGTGAGCACATCACCGATATCCCGGGCAATACCTTTGGTCGCCTCTCTAGCTTTGTCTAACTCCGGCTCAAGTATATCAGCGGCTCGGCAGGTAATGGGAGTCTCTCCCCGTTCATAGCCATTAAGCACTATCTTCTGAATCTGTGGGTCAATGGGGGCTGGGGGTTTACCGTACAGTCCGTAAACATAGTCCTTTACCTGCCCCGATATCATTTTATATCTACCAAAGAGGACATTCTGAACTGCCTGAATGCCTACAATCTGACTGGTGGGGGTAACCAGAGGCGGGTAGCCTAGCTCTTTCCGAACTCGAGGTAGCTCGGCATAAACCTCTTCAATTCTATCCAGGGCACCAGCCTCTCGGAGTTGAGTTACCAGGTTGGTGGTCATGCCACCGGGAATTTGGTGCATCAGCACCCCGGTATCAATGACTGCCATCCGAGTAGTATCAAGAAAATCCCGATACTTAGGGGCTATAGATTCAAAATACTGTCCCAACTTAAATAGGTGGGCTAAATCAAGCCCGGTGTCTCTAGGCATTCCTTGAAGGGCGACTACAATAGGTTCAATGGCTGGCTGGGCAGAGCGCAGGGCGAAGGGGGCCAGGGCGGTATCTATAATGTCTACCCCAGCCTCAATTGCCTTAAGGCAACTCATAGATGCCATACCGCTAGTGTAATGAGTATGTAGCTGCACCGGTATCTTTAGCACTTTCTTGAGTGCTTTAATCAACTCATAGGCATCATCGGGGGCAATAAGACCAGCCATGTCCTTGATACAAAGACTATCGGCTCCCATATCTTGAAGGATAAGCGCCTTGTTGACATAGTAATCAATATTGTATACTGGACCGCCCAGTTTTGGCTCAGTGAGGGAGTAACACAGTGAAAGCTGGGCATGCTTGCCACAATCCTTAATTGCCTTGATGCAGGTCTCAAAGTTACGCTCATCATTTACGGCATCAAATACCCTGAAGATATCAATGCCTACTTCAGCGGCGTGATACACAAAGGCGGTAACCACATCATCGGCGTAGTTGCGATAACCTACCAGATTCTGTCCTCTAAGCAGCATTTGAAGAGGGGTGTCAGGCATTAGCCGTTTCAGGATGCGTGGTCTTTCCCAAGGGTCTTCATTCAGGAATCGGGTAGGAACATCAAAGGTGGCACCACCCCACACCTCCATAGAGTAGAACCCTGCTTTGTTCATCTCCTCAGCAATGGCTTCCATATCTTCAGTTCGCATCCGTGTCGCCAATGAGGATTGATGTCCATCACGCAAGGTAACATCGGTGATTTTTACCGGGTTCTTTGTCATCTCTATTTAATCTATTCCTTTCTAGGCCCTTTGTTTTTCATTAACTCGTGTTGTCTGGGAGTCATCCCCTTGACTAACTTTCGGCTGAAGTTTGCCCCCGGGGGTTACTGAAGGCGGCGGTTGTTCCATCTGAATGTAGGCAGTGATAGCACCCATGATAGCGGCCATTAACTTCTTGTCCTCCATGCTCTCCCCCTTTCGCCGCTTTACAGTGGGATATTCCCGTGCTTTTTGTGGGGGCGGGTGCTCTCAATGGGATTTTCCAGCATCTCCAGCGCCCTGATCAGTTTAGGGCGGGTTGCTCTGGGGTCGATAACATCATCAATATAACCCCTGGCGGCAGCCGTATAAGGGTCAGCAAACTTCTCTTTATACTCGCTAACCAGCCTCTGCCGTGTTTCATCTGGATTATCTGATTTGGCTATAGCCTCTCTAAAGATGATATTCACTGCTCCTTCCGGCCCCATAACAGCAATCTCGCCAGTAGGCCAGGAGTAGTTAATATCACCACGGAGATGCCTTGAGCTCATCACTATATAGGCTCCGCCGTAAGCCTTGCGGGTGATAACCGTAATCTTGGGCACGGTGGACTCGGCATAAGCGTAGATGAACTTGGCACCATTTCTGATGATGCCATCTTGCTCCTGCTGGGTGCCGGGCATAAACCCCGGGACATCAACCAGGCTGACCAGGGGGATATTGAAGGCGTCACAGAAGCGGACAAATCTGGCCCCTTTAATTGCTGCATTATTGTCAATAACTCCGGCCAAGTGCATGGGCTGCTGAGTCACCATCCCTACCGGTCGGCCGTTCAGTCGGGCAAAACCAACGATAAGATTAGGGGCAAAGCGCTGGTGCACCTCCATAAAGTCGCCGTTATCCGCCACGCTCATGATTAGCTTCCTCATATCATAAGCCGTCTTGGGATTATCAGGGATCAGGTTGAGTAAGTTCTCATCAGTCCGGTTGGGGTCATCGGTAGGTTCCGATCTGGGCGGAGTCTCGGTATTGTTTTGAGGCAGGAAGCTCAACAGTCGGCGCACCATCTGGAGGCAGTCCGGTTCATCATCAGCCACAAAGTGAGCCACGCCACTCTTCTGAGCGTGAATCATCGTTCCCCCCAGCTCATCATAGCTAATATCCTCACCTGTTACCGCTTTGACCACTTCAGGACCGGTAATAGACATCCGACTTATGCCCTTGACCATAAAGATGAAATCGGTTATGGCTGGGGAATAGACTGCCCCGCCGGCGCATGGTCCCATTACTACCGATAACTGTGGGATGACCCCTGAGCAGAGCGTGTTGCGCAGCAATATCTCACCAACACCACAGAGGCTCGCCACCCCCTCCTGTATGCGTGCCCCGCCGGAGTCATTCAGGCCGATGATAGGAGCCCCCTTCTTGAGGGCGATATCCATAATCCGGCAAACCTTGAGAGCGTTCGCCTCAGATATTGATCCACCAAGCACAGTAAAGTCCTGGGAATAGATAAAAACAAGCCTGTTATCTATCCTGCCCGAGCCGGTAACTACAGCATCACCCAGGTATCGCTGCTCAGCTAGGCCGAAGTCAGTAGCCCGATGTGTGATAAAGGGGTTTAGCTCTTCAAAGCTGCCTGGGTCAAGAAGAAGGTCGATTCTCTCCCGAGCTGTTAGCTTACCCCGGGCATGCTGCTGCTGGATGCGCTTCTCACCACCACCAGCCTTTGCCTGTTTCTCTAGACTGGTTAATCTATCTAGTTTATTTGGCATCGTCATTTAAGCCAGTATCTTCCTAAGTGAAATTTGAATATTAGTAATCATATCACATTGCCTATTAGGTAGGCAAGTCCATCTTACATAACAGTAGATTCTTTATCAATCTTCCCATAAATGATGAAATGGTGTTACAATATGAATGAGTTTTAAGTTTGTGGTGGAAATTTTTGAAAGGTGATGTGAGTTGGAGAAGAGCCGATTACCGCTAGTTACTACCCATTGTGGGAATACGGAGTTTAGGTGGGGGGAGCGAACCTATATTATGGGAATCTGCAACCTCAGCCCCGATTCTTTCTCTGGGGATGGGTTGGGTGACGATATTGAGGCGTTAGTCCTTCAGGCGAAGTGTTTTGTTAATGATGGGGCAGATATTATAGATATAGGTGGTGAGTCCACCCGCCCTGACGCACAATCGATATCGGTCGATGAGGAGCTTAGGCGGGTAATACCGGCAATAGAAAGATTGGCTGACGAGCTATCGGTGCCACTAAGTATAGATACCTATAAGTCGGCAGTAGCTAGTAGGGCGATAAAGGCTGGTGCCGCGATGATTAATGATATCTGGGGCTTAAAGCGCGACCCCAAGCTAGCCCAGGTAGCCGCCGAGACGGGCGTACCCATTATCTTGATGAGCAACCAGCGAGATACTGGCTGTAATGATGTGATAGCTGAGGTCATCTCCAGTTTGGAGAAAAGCATTAGTTTAGCCATGGAAGCTGGGGTAGCTTGGCAGAACATCATCATCGACCCTGGTATCGGCTTTGGCAAGAGTGCGGAGCAAAACCTGGAGATTATCCGCCGTTTGGCTGAATTCAGGTCTCTTGGCAGACCCATTTTATTGGGAACCTCTCGCAAATCATTTATTGGCCTGACGTTGGGCCTGCCCCTCGACTTGCGTCTGGAGGCAACAGCAGCTACAATCGCTATTGGCATTGCTAATGGGGCTGACATGGTTAGGGTTCATGATGTTCAGCAGATGGTGCGGGTATGTCAGATGAGTGATGCTATTATAAGAAGGAGGTCAATTAGGGATTAGTATGGTAACTGCTTATCTAGGTCTTGGTTCAAATATGGGAAATCGCCAGGATAATCTGGATAGGGCGCTAGACTTTTTATCACAGAGGTTGCGGATAAAAAAGGTCTCGTCCATATATGATACCGAACCGGTGGGTAATATCAATCAGCCTCGTTTTCTTAACATGGTGTGGCAGGTTCATACCACACTTGCCCCGAAAGAGCTACTTATTCTGGCTAAGGGCATTGAGAGCAAGCTGGGTAGGGCATCGGGTAAATCTAATGCTCCTCGCCCTATTGATATAGACATTCTCTTTTATGGTGACCAGGTTATTGAAACCCCTGAGCTGGTTATCCCCCATCCTAGGCTGGCGGAGAGAGCCTTTGTCCTTGTTCCTCTAGCCGAGATTGCCTCTGACCTGGTGCATCCGGTAAGCGGCAAAACAGTTAAACAGCTACTATCAGAGGTAACTGAGGTTCAAGGTGTGTTTAAGTGGGAGAATGAATAAGGAGGGAGAATGTATCAGGTATCTGTGGAGCAGCATTTTGATGCTGCTCATTTCCTAAGGGGTTATCACGGTAAGTGCGAGGCGTTGCACGGGCATCGTTTCCGAGTAGTGGTAAAGATAAGAGCTTCTGGGGTTAATGATATAGGCTTAGCCTATGATTTCATAGAGTTAAAGCAGCACTTAGGGGATATTATATCCAGGTTTGACCATACTTGTCTCAATGATGTGCCACCATTTGATAAAATAAACCCTTCTTCAGAGAATATTGCCTCTACCATTTATGATGAGCTCAAGCTGAAATTAGCTGGAGCCCCGGTTTCTATCTCCTGTGTAGAGGTGTGGGAATCCCCCCAGACTGGGGTAACCTATACCCCTGACTAATAGGTTATTTATGAACCTCACCCCCTTCTTCCCCCTCTCTTTGATAAGGAGAGGGGGAATTTAATTATGAGAGAGGCGAGGTCTCTCTTAAACTTTCTTTACTCAAGTCCTGTAGGGGGTTTAAGAGGGGCGTTAGCCCCTCTTAAAACAAATCTTCCCCTTCCCCTTGTCAAGGGGAAGGGGATAAAGGGGATAGGGTCAATAAACAATCTGGACTAATCACGCTGGTCTGGGGGTAACAGATTAGGGATAGTATCCACAATAGGGTAGTGCTCATGGCACTTCGGGCAGTATAGGGAGCCAGTAACCACCTCCTGCCCATTCTCCTCCTCCACCCTTAATTCCAGCTCCCCCTTACACACCGGACAAGCCAGAATATCCATCAACTCTCGTTTCATAGCTTTATTATACCACGGTTGCCTTGTCTTTTTGACCAGCTTTTATTACAATTCGGTTAAGCAGTAAAAAGGAGGGTTTGATATGGCGAAGCTGAGTGAAGAAGCCAAGAAGATGATAGGTGAGCTTGGTCCGGGGCTAGTAGCCACTGCCAGCAAGGACGGGAAGCCGAATGTCGCGCCTAAAGGGTCATTTCGGGTTCTGGATGATGAGCATGTTGGCTTTATCGAACAGGGTCGACTATACACTTTGGCTAATCTGAGAGAGAACCCACAACTATCGGCATTAGTCTTTGACCGTGCTACGCGTAAGGGCTGCCGAATCTGGGGAAGGATGGTGGAGATTCTGGATAGTGGTGACCTTTTTGATGCTATTTCAACTGAGTATGCCGCCAGGAACATACAGGTCAAGCAAGTGGTTAAGGTCGCAGTAGAAGAGGTACTTACTTTCTAGGCTTAGACTTTTTTGCCAATGAAGGCTGATTATGTCTGTAGTGATGCCCAAACTATGTCAGGCAGCATCAGAAATTTGGTGGTATCTTTATGAATTGATGACCGCTTCATCGTCAGGTGGCAACCAGTGCAGATATTTATCATAGTGTTAGTTTTTAAACTAGCATCAAGTTCATTTAGTTCGTTGGGTCTAACACAGCATAGCCTATTGTCTAGATGATTTAGTTCCAGTCCATCTATCTTACTCAGGACACTTAGTGATGACTCAAGGTTTATTGGCTCTACATCAAGCTTTTGGCGACCGCGGTAGCAGCCGGCGTAGTAATCAGCCTTCAGATTGAGCTTACCACCGTTAAAGTAGCGATTTATTAACTCGGTATAGAATATAACCTCCTGATTTATCTGCGGTCTAAATCGGCTGTAGATAATATCGCACCCAGTGCAAAAGGTAACTATACTCTTAGCTCCCAGCGCTTCAGCTTGCTTAATATTTCTAAAAACCCAGCTGTGGGCAAGCTCCATTATTGAGTCTAGCCTTTCGGTGTCTCTACTTTTAAGGGCAGGCGTAACCAGGGGGAAATAGCCACAGCAATACTCTTTCGCCAGCAGGGTATAATTAACCTGAAGGTAAGACAAAATTTCTTTTAAGGCGCGGAGGGTTTCGGGTATGGTGGCGGGGAGCTGGCAGCCAGTCAGGAGCACATAGTCTGCCTTTTCACCTACTTTGAAACCCATCTCCTCAGTTAGCAGTTTATATCTATCTTCCCCTGACCCCTTAAAAACACCGTAAGTCTCAATGTTGTCTATTATCTCCCTGTCTTCCATTTTAGCCCTCTCAATTTTAGCTGGATGGTATCATATTTTTTCTGGCTAAGCAAAAAACAATAAAGGTAAGTCATATCTAGCGACTTACCTTTTACATTTCTTGGTAGAGCAAATTGTACGATAGACAGAACCTTCAGCTTGGCCTTTAGTATGCCTTAATGGCACTGGTTCGAATCACCTTTTGTGGGGGGCAGGTCACTTCTGCAAAAGTATTACGTTAAGGAAGATCAAACGGGAGAAGTGGGCGGAATTATGCACAAAGGGAGGGAACTCCCTTTGTGGTGTATCAGAAACTGGTGCTTCTGAGGCAGAGGGCGCGCTTTGACCGGATGAGCAGGAGGGAAGGAGGAAAAGACCACCGGCTAGGGCTAAGACAGCAACAGAGACGATGACTTTACCACGCAGGTAGGCTTTCCCCCAAGCCATCCGCCAGTTAGAAGCTCCTCCTTCTTGCTTCCTCAATAATGCCGTATCAAATCTCCTTTAAAAGGTGTCTCAAAGATTGGCCACTCTAGCAGTATCTCTGCGGCCTGATAAGGTAAGTCGTTTAATATTAATAATATACCACGCGCTCCATTTCATCCCTATCAAAAGTATTTTCAACCTAGTGGCACCTGAGACGTCGCGTTACATTCTCTTCTTCTCTTGGTCGATTAAAAAGCCCCCTAGCCAGCCAGCAAACTTAAGTTTGCTGTAACCAAACCGACAGCACAATTCTTTTTATTTCAATCCCCTTTCTTATGGTTGAGCCTTCAGGTTATCTGATTTGGGAATGCGCGCTTGCTGTCTACTGGAAAATCACCCCTTTGTAAAACTAAACTTTCTTTGTGTTTTGCGGTTTGAAACGTCAAAAACACGACGAAATAGCAACCAGCACCTAATAAGAGCGCTTCCGTAAATCCAAAACTTATGGCCACGACTATGGTCATCGCTGAGCCCAACACAGAGCCTATGCCATTAATTCCCCACATCCAAGGGATGTAGTTTTCCATCTCCATCTCTTTTAGTAACCTTATGCCCAAGGGGAAGGGGAATCCCATTAGAAAACCCAGGGGAGCTAACAATGCAACCGTAGCTAATAGGCGGATAGCCAGTTCTAAGCCCAAAAGTTGCTTGAGCATAAAGGAGAGGGAGAAAGCATAACTGAACAGCACAGCGACGATGCACAGGGCGACAACGGCTATCACTTTGATTATCTTTTCTGAAGCAAAGCGGCCACTATACATGCTACCTACACCTGCTCCCACCAGAAGAGAAAATAACAAGACTGCCAAAGATAGCACTGGTTGGCCAAGAAAGAGAATAAATCTTTGGATAGTGGATATTTCAACCAACATAAACCCTATACCGAGCATCAAAAATAACACAACGAACCTGAGAGTGTTCTTATTGAAGCCTCTATTACTCCCTCTGCGCTTGCGCTTTCCTGAAAGCCTCTTTCTCCAATATAGCGGTGGCACCACTACCACAAGTAGTATCATAATAATCGCTGACCAGAACACCTGAGACACGGGCTGGGGTATTCCCTTCTCAAATTTGTAAAAAAACGGGCTATTATCCGTTACCGGGCTGATGTCTGAGCCGTCCTCTTCAAGAGCTCTCTCTAAGTCATTGAAGCCTATCTCTCCCATACTTATGGACGTAACCGGTGGGTAGAGCATGGCGCACTCATCAAAGCGAACCCCCTTCATATGAGGGGTACAACTACCTTGCCTGATGCCAGGCAGATAGGATGAGTTCGGGTCAAACCCGAGCTGGTGTATTGATTGATGTATTCGCACCATCTCTGCCGGCTCAAACGGTGTTTTCTTCAAAACAAACACAGGGTACATGTCCGCGCCCACTATGTACATTTGCTCCATCGCTGCCTCATTATCAATACCCCTTTCGTTGAGAGCCGCCAGTGAGATAGAAAGGAGCCTTAATACCTCAACCGGGCCATGAGCCACAACTATCAAGCGCCCCTCGTCCGTCAGATGCTCCAAATAGTCGCTAATAGAATCCGTGGTGAACAGAAAATTCTCGGTCAAGGCGTATCCCTCCAGACTTCGGCTACTTCTGGTAACGGGGAGACTGAGCATAATGATGTCGTATTTTTCCTTCTGGCGTTTGAGGAAATTTCTGCCCTCATCAACAATTACGGTCACATTGTCCAGGTCAGTATAAATACCACCGTTATACCATGCATATTCACGCACTATGTCTACCAAGTCTCTATTCACCTCAACGGCAGTGACCTCACCAACCCCTCCCATCAGGGCCAGAAGTATGTCTCGGCCGCCACCTGGCCCTATGATGAGGGCATTATTTCTTTCTTCTTCCTGCAAGAAAAAGAAGGGGAAATAACCCGGGAAATTCGTCTTTAAGCTATCAATTATAGGATCTGGATTGTCAAAATCACCGTTAAATCGGTACATCGGCGTCCCGGCGCCTCCATCTATGAAGATAAACATCTCCTCAGGATGGTTGCTAGAAGCAACCAAGTCGGTGCGGCCAAAAGCACTCCACCTGGTCTCAATTATCTCTCCCCCAACGGAAGATTTATATAGAACCTCATGAATCTCCTTGGTTGGATTTGTTCCAACGGGCACGTCGGGTAGGTAAGAGCCGAGGAGGTTTACCCCTAATAAGCTAGACACTATTAGGAAGCTGATGGCAGGTAACATAATCCCCTTGATATTGATACCGGCTATCCTAATTGCGTAGAGCAGCGCTGCCATTGAAGCAATGAGGCCAAGGACTAAAACAGTATTTATGTCGCCAAGGATGTTCAGGGTAAGGACAACCCCAAGAGAGCCAGCGGCTGCCCCGAGCAAGTCCACCCCATAAATCCTGGAACTAAGGGCAGGAAACATACGGAAGACCTCTGCCAAGAACACGCCAGCAAAGAAGAAGGGGATAAACAGGAAAAAATAATATAAGAGGATGCCACCTGTGGCAATCCGGGTCATAACTATTATCGAGAAAGGAATCGACAGCGAAAACAGGCTGGCAAACAGGGCCAGCGGGCTAAATCGGCTATGCCCACGCGGTATCCGTCGCCTGAACAAGTAAACGAAGATGCCACCAGTGCCCAGCCCCAGTAAAGCTAAAGAAACGACGACGAACACGTAGTGATAAGAGAGCACCACGGAAAGGATCCTGGTAAGGGTTATCTCAAAGGCCAGCAGGCTGAATGAGATGAGAAAAACACCAGCCAACAGGAACCATAGCGTTCTTCTATTTATGTGGTTTTCTTCTTGTGCTAGAGATATGGATTCGTTTTGGTTATTCTTGCTTCTCATCTTTAAATCTTTTCAGGCACTCGTCTCACCTTGGTAAAATAAATCATGGCTATTAGGGAGATTACAAAAATGAGCAGGGCTATTATTTGAGCCTGCTGTAATCCCCAGAAGAACTGGTTCTCCTGTCGCACGAAGGTGAGGAGGAAACGCCCAAGGGAATAGAGCGACAGGTAGCTCAGAAACACTAGGCCATCTTTCTTGAAGTGGTGGCCAAGCCGTAAAATTATTGCCAGGGCTATCGCATTCCAGATCATCTCATACACTGGGTAGGGATGGGTTGGTATACCAAAGAAGTTGCCAGGGATTGAGGTGCCAGGATTGGTGTAAATGAAGCCCCAGGGCAGACTGGTAATCCCGCCATAGGCATCGCCGTTAACAATGCAACCAACCCTCCCTATTATCTGTGCCACCAGCAATCCCGGGGCCACAGCATCAACTAGGCGACCCAGTGATAGGTGCCGGCTCCAGGCATAAACGATTAGAGCCACTCCTCCCCCTGCAAGCGCACCCCAGATAGCCAAACCCTGAAATCCTAATATCTGCAGCGGGTTATTTGCGTAGTGTTCCCAATGGTCTATTACATGGAACAGTCTTGCACCTACCACCCCGGAAATCACCACCCATAGAGCGAGGGAGTAGATTTCGCCGGCTGCAATCTCCTTCTTTCTGCCTTGGTGCGCTGTTATCAGCACCGCGGCTACTATTGCCAGCGTAATAGCCAAGCTGTACCAGCGAAGCTCGAAGACTCCCAGATGGAAGATTACCGGGTCAATGTTAATGACAATACCGTTCATTATTCTTTCCTCCAGTCAGTTTCTGTTTTTGTTGTCGACGATGCCGCTGCCAGCCGTGGTAAGAACATGGGCACCTGCTGTCTATAGGTCACATATTGGTCACCAAAGCGGCTTTCTATTTCCTTCTCCTCTCTACGTGCCAGTCGATAGTACATAAACATTAAGATGGGCCACATGGCAGCAGTGATAATCGTTGGCCACTGGATGAACATACCGACTGTAATCAGGAACAGACCAAAGTACTGAGGGTGTCTTACCCGGCCATAAAGTCCTGAAGTTACCAGTTCGCCCTTGGCTCTGTGGATCTGTTTCCAGGCTCTACCCATGATTATTAAGCCGCCAAACATAGCAGCATTGCTTACCAGCATGACCAGCATCCAGACCGATGTCGAACCCCCAGCGAGAGCTACCCAAAGGTGACCATTGATGTGAGTAAATGGGTCGATGACCGGATATCGGCTTCCTAATATTGAGGTAAGGATGTAGATAGTGAGTGGGAAACCATACATCTCAGTGAACAGGGCCACCGTGAAGGCACTAAACGCCCCCATCGAGCGCCACTCCCGTCGCTTTTTGGGTTTGAGATAGCTCAAAGTAAAGAAAATAAATATGCCGATGCTGATCACTGCTACCGGCCACATTCCATAAGCATATGATTCCATGTCAACGAGTCCTTCCATCCTTAAGCCTCCATTATATCTTCAATGTATCTGCAGACTCAGTGGGCATGACCGTCACCTTCTCCACTCCCTTTGTGTCTGCCCCGCATCATGAGTATATGTAATAGAGGGCATAGCAGTATCACGCCCAAAATTAGGTAGCTCCCTGAAATGCCAATAGCCCACAAAACACCTAAGATTACGAGCGGTATGAGGCAGCACAACACCATGATTAAGGTGTGTTTACTCATCCCTTTCTGTTCTGACCCTTTAGTTTCCATTGATTAACCTCTGTGACATAAAAGCTGCCTGTTTTATCCTCTCCTAAAACTCTAAAGCCAATTTCATTTAATACATCATCAATGGTTTTCTTGCTAAATCTTCTTATATCAAATGTTTGTTCCATTAGTAGCTCATCTCCTCTCGTCACATAGTGTGTTTTTCTTATAAAATCTCCCGAATATTCGACCGAAGATGAGTAGTAGAGGTTATCTCCTAATTCTAATGTCTCCCGGGCCTCATGGTCTTTTTGAATATTCACTATGAACCGCCCGTTCCTGTCCAGGTGATGGAAAGCATTTTGCAAAGCCTTATAATTTTGCTCTAATGTGGGCAGATAACTTTCGAAAATCAGGCCTTCTTTGCCCCTGATATAAACTGGTACTCCACCATGCGACAATACGGCATCATATTTGAATGGCAAATTTAATTCCAAGCAGTCTTGTCGGTACAAACTTATGTGTAGTCCTTCACTAACAATTTTTTCTCTGGCAATAGTTAACATCGGCCAAGAAATGTCAATACCATCAATATCAAAGCCCTGTTTTGCCAGGGGAATTGCAATATTGCCGGTTCCTATGCCTACCTCCAGAATCTTTCTTCTATTGCCTAAGATTGATTTAATTATCCTCGCCAATTTTTCATAATCATAGTATCCATTGCTGGTAATTAAATCGTAGAATTTTGCTATTTCCCAACTATAATGGTTGTTATATTTATTCATGAGGCTTCCTCAATGGCGTGACGAATCAAGTCTTTGCTGGGCCAGCCCGCCATCTTGCCCGCCTCAGGATACAGCCGGCAACACATCGAAAAGTTCCCTCTTTCTCGAGCGCTGGGCTCAATGTCTAAACCATTGACCCTTACGGTAGGCGAGCCTAAAAATCTATTCTTCAAAACCCCTTCATCGCTCTCTATCTTCACCATTTCCACATGGGCGCTCAGCTTTTGCTCCTTGATAACCTCTTCCAAACACTTTAAGGCGGTCTGGTAGGATGGACAGCCCTCGAAATACAAAAGCTCAATTTTCACTCCCTGGCTCCTTTCCCTTACATTCAAGCACTTGCTAAACACCGCAATCTGTTTTATGCAGCTCCAATCTCTACAAGCGACTTTTGCCACTGTCCCGTCTTTCCGAAACGATACGCATAGCGGCAGAAGTCGACAATGTTCCAAATAAAAATTCCTCCAACTGTGGCAGTCTTGACCACGCCCCATAAAATCTGACCTCAGTAAAAACGGTCACATCCTAGACACCAGCCAAACAGTACCAAAGTTACCAAATTCCCCCACCACTCTCAACTACCCACTTCGTTCATTGCTTCCCTCCTTTCACAATAGTCAGTTTTGTAATTGCCCCTGCATCGTCAATGACAATGCCGTTTATTATCCTGTACTCCAGCTAGCTTTGTCTCCGCATGACTAGATTCGTTCTCCACCTGCTCAACCACTACGCCAATTCCCTTTACCGCCACTATGTTCACCCACTCTCCAACTTCAAGAACATCCGTGGAGTAGGCGCTCCATAGTTCACCTTCACCTTGAGCGCGAACCAGGTATTTGGCAGAACGACCTGTCTCCAACTTGGATACCACCTCAGCCGTGGTTCCGACGAGGCTCTGGAATCCGTCCTTTACTGGTCTTATCATTGCTCTCCTTATCAGGCGGTAGAGAAAAGGCGTTGCCAGCCATGTAGCAATGTTAATGGGCAGGGCATATCCTAGCGGCAGCAGCCAGAACAGCGGAAGCCCCGCGAAAGGCAGGAGAAGAACCGCATGGCACGGAGCCGTGACGAACATGACCAAGAAGAACAGCCCGAAGATTATCCAGATTATCCAGATGGCATAGGTTTCAAAAAATTCAGCCATTGTCTTAGTTCCTCCTCTAATTCTGCTAGTGACAAACGTTGCAAACAGAACGGCGACTGCCAAGACTCACTACCTGAAAAACGCCATCCGTACCGTAGTTACCTACCACGACCAGTTCAGTCCCGGGTTTAAAATTATCAGGAACAATTCCCTCATAGACCACGGTCAAGCTCGCTGCATCATCGGTAAGAGTGAACCTTATAATTTTTGACTTCTCATCCCAGTCAATTGAGCCCGGAGCTACCTTGCCCTCGACCCTTACCTGCTGGTCATAAAGGGACTCCGCCTGCGACTTCAATTCACTTACAGTGAGATAATCGGCTCCGCTGTGGATAAACAGTGAGTAGGCTGCATAACCTAGCCCCGCAGCCAGTACCACCGCTGCGACTAGAAGCCATCTTCCTCTCTTTCTCAATTCCTCTTACCTCAGTTCGATTATTATGCCTTTTAAGTTATCGGGAGGTAAGGAAAAGGGTGGCTACGATGATGAGCGCCGCCGAAACCATCGCCCCCTTTTTGACCCAGTTCATGTCCCATTTCCAGCGTCCCAACCTGTCGGACAGGCCATGGCGCTGGATGGTCTCCAGCATAATGGTTATGCCTACAATGTTGGAGAGAACGCCGACAATGATGAAAAAAAGCTGATATCGAACCAGAAAGATAGCCACCCCGGACAAGCCCAGGAGAGGCAGGACATCGCTCAGGTGATGGGCACAGCATGCCGCCATTGAACCGGCGGAGACGCCTCCAGAGGCGGCTACGGAGCCGGTGGTGGCTGTTCGGCGCTCACGGATACTCTGCCTGATAAAAGAGAAGAGTCCGGCCTGAATCCCAAACCCGCCAGCTAGAGCCAGCACCCAGTACCATAGCTCGGCCGTCTGCTGCAGGGCATGGGTCCAGTCCTGCGCCAGGGT
>SDBU01000209.1_pt1 | contig 83021 bp, 79 predicted proteins | sample 2277071 | NCBI WGS metagenome assembly SDBU01 (sample SAMN10397929, study PRJNA504765) | marine sediment metagenome | isolation source: marine sediment core GS08_GC12, 126 cmbsf | place: Arctic Ocean: Gakkel Ridge, Loki's castle | collected 2008
GGTAATCGGTGATTAGTGATTGGTAATTGGTGATTAGTGGAACCAACAAGTCTATGGGCGATGGGGATGGAATAGGGGCGTGATGAGTGGGGAGTAAATGATTATGTTTAGTAATCCACGTTGGACATTGGACGTTGGGCGTTGGACTCCAGAACGCGGGGGTAAATAATGTCAACCCGAGTTCTGGTAACAGGAGGAGCGGGATACATTGGGTCTCACGCCTGCAAAACATTGGCGAATGCCGGATATGAGCCTGTGTCCTATGACAACATGGTTTACGGCCATGAGGAGCTGGTCAAGTGGGGGCCTCTCGAAGTCGGAGATATTCTGGACGGGGAACGATTAAGGGAAGTTATCGACAAGTATAGTCCTGATGCCTGCATGCACTTTGCGGCGTTTGCCTTAGTGGGCGAGTCTGTTGAGGATCCGGCGAAGTATTACAAGAACAATGTGCTAGGGACACTGAGTCTACTTGAAGCGCTAAAGGAGAAGGGCATAAACAGGCTGATATTCTCGTCTTCAGCCGCTGTATACGGAAATCCCGTAAAAACCCCCATACCGGACGATCATTCCCTTTCCCCAGTCAACCCCTATGGAGAGACAAAACGCGTCATGGAGGGCGTTCTGCGCGATTTTGGGGCTGCCTACGGCCTTAAATCGGCCTCACTGCGCTACTTTAACGCCGCAGGGGCTGATCCTGAGGGTGAATCGGGGGAACTGCACGATCCGGAAACGCATCTCATTCCCCTTGTCCTCGAAGTGGCGGCAGGGAAACGGGAACATATTACTATCTTCGGTGACGATTACGACACGTCTGATGGGACATGCGTCAGGGACTATATCCACGTGACTGACCTTGCAGATGCTCATGTACGTGCCCTGGAGCGGCTTGACGAGGGAGATGTTACGAAGGCCTACAACCTGGGCAACGGGAATGGTTTTTCCGTCCTGGAGGTCATTGAAACGGCGAGGAAAGTCACGGGGCATCCTATACCTGTTGAGATCGGCCTGAGGAGGGCAGGGGACCCGCCGGTTCTGGTGGCGGATTCGAGTCGGATTATTGATGAGTTGGGGTGGAGGTCACGATATGCGGACCTGGAAGTGATAATCGAGACAGCCTGGAAATTCGTGATGCGGGATGAGTGATTGGTGATTAGTAATTGGTGATTGGTTAAGTGGTATACGAAATGCATGCTTGAAGGCAGGTGATTAGAAATTAGTGATTGGTAATTGGTGATTAGTGATGGGTCAATTGAGGAACCACAAGGATTTAGAGGTATGGCAAAAGTCGATATCTCTCGCGTCAGCGGTATATCACCTAACAAAAAAATATCCTGATGATGAGAAGTATGGATTAGTATCTCAAATGAGACGTGCAGCAGTATCAATAGCTAGTAATATCGCTGAGGGATCTGCGAGAAATTCGAAGAAAGAGTTTATACAATATCTCTACATTGCGGCAGGTTCTGCAAGCGAATTAGAAACACAACTTGAAATATCCAGAGAGGTTGATATTACTGAGACAAGGATTCTTTCTCAAGTAACCGGTTCACTTGAAGAGGTAATTAGAATGCTTCATGGATTGATACGTTTCTTGAAAAAGAAAAAGTGATGAGGGGATAGGGAATGGCACAAAAAAAGGAATTGCTTAAGAAGATCGAAAACAAGAAAGCGGTTTGCGCTGTTATTGGCCTGGGGTATGTGGGTCTGCCGCTGGCGGTGGAGCTTGCCAATGCCGGGTTCAGTGTAAGGGGTGTGGATGTAGATCTGGAAAAGGCCGGAATGATAGGTAAAGGCGAATCATACATACCAGATGTATCCGATGAGGATCTTCAAAAGGCAGTGAAAAGTGGAAGGTTAACCGCCGGTGGGGATTATTCCATCCTTGTTGAATGCGATACAGTCAATATCTGCGTGCCGACGCCGCTTCGAAAAACAAGGGACCCCGATATCTCATACATTGTAGGGGCTTTAGAGGAGATAAAGAAATACGTTCATCCCGGTATGCTCATAGTCCTTGAAAGCACCTCCTATCCAGGGACGACCGAAGAGATAGTGGTTACCGAACTCACAGGTTCTGAGCTGCAGGTCGGCAAGGATATCTTCGTAGCGTTTTCCCCGGAGAGGGTCGATCCTGGAAACCCTGTTTACCACACGGGGAACATTCCAAAAGTAGTGGGAGGCGTGACGTCTGAGTGTACTGATGTAGCTGCGGCTCTTTACGGTCACGTCGTAGAAACAATACATGCTGTCAGTTCAACACGGGTTGCCGAGATGATAAAGCTGCTGGAAAATACCTTCAGGAGCGTCAATATTGGGCTGGTCAATGAGATCGCCCTTATGTGCAACCAGATGGGCATCAACGTCTGGGAGGTTATAGAGGGAGCGGCCACCAAACCCTTCGGCTTCATGCCCTTTTTTCCAGGTCCCGGGCTCGGGGGACACTGTATCCCCATAGACCCCTTCTATCTTTCCTGGAAAGCCAGGTCCGTGGGCTTTGAAGCCAGGTTTATAGAGCTCGCTGGCCAGGTCAACAGCTATATGCCCCTGCATGTAGTGGGCAAGGCAATGGATGCCCTGAACGCTGTCGGCAAGTCCGTCAGCGGTTCGAAGGTGCTGATCCTGGGTGTGGCCTACAAGAAGAACATCGATGACACCAGGGAGTCTCCTGCCCTTGATATAATATCGAAACTGAACGTGAAAGGGGCTGAGATAGTCTTTGCTGATCCCTATGTGGATGAACTTGCCGTTGAGGGCATTGATTCATCCATAGAGAAGGTAGAGCTGAATAAGGCGACGCTCTCAGAAGCGGACCTTGTTGTGATCATTGCTGACCACGACGCTTTTGATTATGAGTTGGTACTGAAACACGCACCGTTGATACTGGATACGAGGAATGCGCTTAGGGGAGCGGGTGGGGATCGAGTTTGGTCGATCTGATCGACCCTATATAGGCTCTGGGCTCTAGGCGTTGGCACAGGGTTGTCAGCGGAAATTGGAAAGTGGAACATTGAAAATCGATAAAAGCTATAACGCAGAGGGCCGCAGGCCGCCCATTTGGGCGGACCGCTGGGAGCCGCAGAGAAAGAAAGGGTTGGGTTAGAACATTAGGGATTGGAAATTGGGGAAACCAGAACTCCAAAACATGACGCTTGACGTTATATAACGTGTTGCGTTATAGTTATTCATGATAAAGAGCTTCCGATGCAAGGAAACCGAGAAGATCTGGTTGGGTGCGTTTTCTCCTAAGCTACCCAGTGATATTCAATCAGTAGCCAGGCGAAAACTCAGGATGTTGAATAACGCCAGGAATATAAACGATCTGCGAGTTCCTCCTGCTAACAGATTAGAGGCATTAAAAGGTGACAGGGATGGACAGATGAGCATACGCATCAATCTACAGTACAGAATTTGCTTTATATGGAAAGAAGATAACGCATACGATGTAGAGATAGTGGATTACCATTAGGAGAGTACCATGTGTGCCTACAAGAGTGAAAAGCTGCCTAATATTCATCCTGGAGAAATCCTGAGGGAGGAGTTCCTAAAGCCCTTTGGTATAAGCCAGAACAGGCTTGCAAGGGAAATAGGAGTTCCACCCAGGAGAATCAACGAGATAGTGTTGGAAAAACGCGCCATCACTGCAGATACGGCCCTGCGTCTTGCAAAATACTTTGACACGAGCGAAGGGTTCTGGATGGGACTTCAGGCGGATTTTGATCTGGAGGAGACCAGGAAGAAGCTCGGAGATAAACTGGAAAGTGATGTAGGGGTGTGGATCGTATCAGATTAGAACGTGTTCCAAGTTCCAAGTTCCAGGTTCCAAGGATAATTCTATAATTACTAAATCATTGGCATAGAACTTGAACCACTTATTGTCTCTTACCTTAGTCATATTTAGTGAAAGGAGTGACAAATGAGTGGTATAAAAAGGTTCGAAGAAATCAATGCATGGAAAAAAGCACGCGATCTTGTCAAAGCTGTCTACGAAGCATCATCCCAAAGCGCATTTTCAAAAGACTATGCACTTAAGGATCAAATAAGACGGTCGGCTATTTCGACAGTTTCGAATATTGCTGAGGGATTTGAAAGGGATGGAAATAAAGAATTTGTTAGTTTCTTATCGGTGGCAAAATCTTCCTCGGGAGAAGTTCGAACTCAGTTATATATAGCTAGAGACCTGGGATATTTATCAGATGATAAGTTCAGTGACTTGATAGAACTGTCTGAAGAAACAAGTCGCTTGATATCTGGTTTTATGAAATATCTCAAATCAGTAAATATGGTTGGGAGGAAATTCGTTTGAATAATAATACCCTTGGAACCTGGAACCTGGAACATGGAACTCCAAAGCTCGGAGGTCAATAATGTCATCCCGAGTTCTGGTCACCGGCGGTGCCGGCTTCATAGGATCCCACATTGTTCGGGGATTACTTAAAGAAGAATATGAAGTTTCCGTTCTGGATAATTATTTAACAGGTAAACGTCAAAATATCAGTGAGATAGCGGATAAACTTGATGTTATATATGAAGTAGATATCAGGGATCTTGATGCATGTCGTGAAGCTACATTGGGAATGGATGTTGTTCTTCATCAGGCCGCTCTGCCATCAGTTCCCAGGAGTATCAAGGATCCGCTTATGAGCAACGAGATAAACATCACAGGCACCCTTAACATGCTCATCGCCGCCAGCGAGGGTGGGGTCGGGCGGTTTGTATTCGCGTCTTCTTCATCTGTTTACGGAGACACGCCGACACTTCCCAAGGTTGAAACAATGCCACCGTCACCACTTTCACCATATGCCCTCCAGAAACTGGTGGGAGAACACTACTGCAGGCTCTTTGGGGAGTTGTTCGGCATGGAGACAGTATCGTTGCGTTATTTTAACATCTTCGGTCCGAGACAGGACCCAAAGAGCCAGTACGCCGCCGTAGTGCCGCTTTTCATGACGGCAATAAGTGAGGGTTCAACAGCTACCATATTTGGTGATGGGGAACAGACCAGGGACTTTACATACGTTCAGAACGTTGTTGAGGCAAACAGGCTCGCCATAGAAGCTGAATCGCTTGCAGGCCAGGCGGTTAATATTGCATGTGGAGATCGATTCTCAGTGAACTGGCTTCTAAAATCACTTGAGAAGGCTGCGGGCAAGAAGGCAAAGCGTACAGATACCGATCCAAGATCTGGCGACGTAAGAGATTCCCTGGCTGATATCTCCCTTGCCAATAAATTATTGGGGTATAAGCCGGTTGTCGGGTTTGAGGAGGGGCTTGAATTGACTTACCGGGATTTTGAAGGGTGATTGGTAATTAGTAAAATCAGGCGCTGGGCTTTGGGCGTTGGGCTCTGGGCGTGGGTGCTTGAATCGTCCAACGTCCAATGTCCAATGTCCAACGTGGTTTATTAATCATTATCATTTATTCTCCACGCATTACGCGTCACGCATCACGAATATCCAATTTCTAATACTCCAGGTATATCAATCCTTGAAACGTTTTTTCGCAGATTTATAAACAGCGCTTCTCTCGCGTTTCCCCACAGCGATCACGAGGACTCTAACCTTGTCTTCCTCGACCTCATAGACGAGTCGATATCCTGCAGCTCGAAGTTTGATCTTGTAATGATTGGAAAACCCACTTAAACGGTCTGATGTGATGTGAGGATCGAAAAGCCTGTCGGCAAGTTTTTTCTTCAACTGGTTACGGATGTTGTTGTCCAGCCTGCGCCATTCTTTAAGAGCGCTTGGCAGGAAGGCGAGTTTATAACTCATCTATATCTATATCTATTGCCTGTGGTTTCTCTGCTTTGCGTTCCCTGACCATCAAAGCGAGTTCGAGGTCCTCAAGCTGATCCATTAATGATTCGAACGCTTCTGCTGGAATCAGATAAGCAGTTGGTTTGTTGTGATTAAGGATCACGACAGGCTCACCAGAAGCACGTTTAAGTAGTGCACTGGGATTTTTTTTCAACTCCGTAATGCTAGCAGAGATATCGGCTAATACGAGTCTCATAGTATACCTCCTATAATTATCTGGAGATAAATATAGCACCATATTAAGACCTAATCAAGGGTCTGATTTAGGATTCACGTCTGGAACAATTGAACAGGTGGAGTAATGGTAGATCGATGATTCGTGATGCGTGGAAACAGGCGCTGGGCCCTTCGACCAAATAAGTCTCAACGCTCAGGGCAGGCGTTAGGCGCTGGGCCCTTCGACCAAATAAGTCTCAACGCTCAGGGCAGGCGTTAGGCGCTGGGCTTTGGGCGTTGGGCTCTGGGCTTAATTCCAAAATATCAACTAACAACTTCCAATATCCAATATCTAATATCCATTCTCCAATTTCGAATCTCGACTTTCGAATATCCAATTTCTAATGCTCTAATGTTCTATAGCCAATATCAATTTCTTTTCCAGCTACAAAGGATCAACTGATAACTACAACTGCATCAAAATACCAATCCAGAACCTGTAACTTCTTATTTCTAAAGTTCTAATGTAAGAATGTTAAATCCCAAACCAATTGACATTGAATTACAATATTGGTACTTTTGTAATATTGGTACTTCCGTACTGATTATGGGGATATAGGGGGATAATTCTTCCATTCTTTACCTGAGTAAGGGAGTGGGATCGTGGGTGTTTTACTTGTAGTTGAAGATGATCTTGATTTCAGGGATCTTATCTCATTGGTCTTCAAGGACAGCGGGCACGAGGTGGATGTGGTCGAGGATGGCGATATCGCCTTACGCATGATTGTTGAGCGTAAATATGACGTTGTGCTGGCGGACCTCGTGCTGCCCAGGCTCAGCGGCATGGATGTGCTTCGAGAAACGAAGGTCAACAGTCCTGATACCGAAGTTATCATCATGACAGCCCATGGTTCCATGGATCATGCCATCCAGGCCATGAAGCTTGGAGCCTTTGATTATCTGGAAAAGCCTTTCGGGATCCCCGAGCTTGAAATGCGCATAGAAAGTGCTCTACGTCAGAAACAGCTCAAAAACGAGGTGGACTATCTCAGGCACGAAGTGAATGTTATCTACAGGATAGATGATCTTGTAAACAGGAGCCCGGCAATAAGAAAGGTACTACAGAAAGTAAAGAAGGCTGCCCAGGGAGATAAAACTGTTCTGATATCGGGTGAAACGGGAACCGGTAAGGCCCTGCTGGCAGGTGCGATCCACTATTCAAGTGAAAGGAAGAATAACAGCTTTATAAAGGTAAACTGCTCAGCCTTGGAGGATAATGTCCTTGAAAGTGAGCTTTTCGGTCACACAGTCGATGCTTTTGAAGGGGCTGATCAGACGAGAACCGGCCGATTCGAGCAGGCTAGCGGCGGTACGATCTACCTGGATGAAGTTACCGATCTGACTTTTAACGCTCAGGCCAAACTGGTCCGGATCATTGAGGATAGCGAGCTCCAGTTGCTGGGTGATCACAGGAATATCTCCATTGATGTACGGATTATTTCCTCAACGAGCAGCGATCTCAGCCGTGAGATCACTGAGGGCCGCTTCAGCAAGGAGCTTTACGCTCGCCTGAGTCATACAGAGATAAACGTTCCTCCCCTCAGAAAGAGGACAGAAGATATCGAGGACCTTGCGGGCTACTTTGTTAAGCGTTTAAGAAGTGAGATGAACCACAACGTAAACGGTATAACAAAAAACGCGATTGACAAGCTGAAAGGTCACTCCTGGACCGGCAATATCAGGGAGTTGAAGAACGTGGTTGAGCGAGCTGTGATCCACTGCGAGGGAGAAACTATAGACGCTTCAGACATCCAGTTAAGCGGTGATACACATCATACCGGCAAAGGACTTGATATTGGCCCCTCAGGCAGGGACCTGAAGCAACTCGAAAAGGAAGCGGTTCTGGAGGCCCTCAGGAAGACCAATTTCGTTCAGAAGGACGCCGCTGAGCTTTTGGGGATCTCCAAGAGGGTTATTCACTACAAGATCAAGCAGTTCGGGATAAAGCATCCCAGGTGGATCAAGAACAAGTAAGCCTTTTGCTCGTTTGTTTTTGATCCCGCTCAACGTTAAACCACGCCTCTGGCGTGGCAGGCGTTCAAAGTTCAAAGTTTATTTTCATAATTTTACCGACAACATCCAAGACATAATCAGGTCAAGCGAAAACCTGTCCTGGGCATAACCCGCCAATAAAAGTCTGCTGAACTATTTTCCAAGAGGTATTTGTGTTAATAAGCAGACTGTAACGCCACCTTTACAGGTATCATTGCACTTTGATGTTTCATGGTTAAAATGCTATACAACTATCGAGGTTATGCATGTCAGCTAAACGAAATAGATATGTTGGAAACATAGCGCTGATCCTTGTTTTAACTTTTGCCTGGAGCTATTTGATCATGGATCCCGCTATTCTATCTGCCCATGATCCCGCCATCTGTCCATGGCTTCACAAGGATCTAACTTCACACCGTGATCACAAAGTTGCTGGAATGCCTGTCAACAATGTGTCTGGAATGGGCGACCTCAGCCCAATAGAATACGCACACTGTGAAGACATTCAGAGTTCTTTTTCCATACTGGTTTGCACAAATGTCATTCTCGGCCCGGAGGCGGACGGGCTTTCCACTCTGGCATTTACCCAACTGGATATTGAGACAGGCGCTATAACACAGGTTTCAAGTTTTCTAACGCCTGGAAGTATAACCGTTACCAGAACCGACCCGGAAAAAATATACCTTCAAAACCTGTCCTTTCTCTGTTGATCCTTTCAGCGATACCGACCTATAGAGGTTTCACGGCTGCCATGCCTGGCTGAAAGATCCCTGTCGACACAAAACACCTGAACATTCCTTAATCGGCACGAATGTTAAACCTGAATTTTTTCGGCGATGACTACCTCATTCAGGGCTTTTAGCCAACTTCCATTAAAGAACTCATAACACTGGATCGAGCAATCAGCCGGGCTGCAGTTCCGATAAGTCTGGAACTATCCGTGAATCGATAATGTGAAAACAGAATAATTTAGAAAAACAGGAGAAAAATTCTATGAGATCAATAATAATGATAATAATCGTCTTAGTAGTTATGTCGATTGCAGGTCCATCAACAGTTAATGCGGCACATGAAAATACCCAGGAATATGCTGACTGCCTTTTTGAAATATCGTTGTCGGATGAAGCCGAGCAGGAAGAGGGCGGGATGTTGTTTACGGCATCTTCCCATGTGGAAAAACAGGAGCACGAGGATAATACCAGCCATACAGAGGAAAAAGCCGGGAGCGGCCACAGTGAAGTTGCAGAGCCCGGTCACGATGATTCTGACGATCATCCTCACGTAAAAACAGCTAAAGTGGAGAAGGAAGATTCACATGGCCTTCATAAGGGACTTCACGGAGGGGTATTCTTCATGGCCCCGAACAAGATACATCATATAGAAGGTGTCTACTCCGAAAAGTGCGGCTTTTCGCTTATCATTTATAATGCTTATACAAGACCTGTGAGCACAGAACCGTACAGGGCCTTTGTGAAATTCATTCCCCATGATGAGGATGAAATGGAGGCGGTGAGATTCCTGGAATCCACAGAGGACGGAAGTGTGCTCAAGGCAGCTCACATACCGGAAATGCACGGCGCGTATGAACTGGAGCTCTATCTGAAGTTCACGGACAGCCATGAGCCAGCTATGTTTAATTTTTCGGGCAGCGAAGGAGCTGGCCATATGTGATATTTGTTGACAAGGTACCGAATGAACCGCACCTGCCGACAAAAACTTATCGACAGGTGCGGTTCACATTTCAGCTTTATTATAGCGTTTTATACTGTTCTCTTTTTACTTCCGACACATCTTCATGCAGACAGTCTTTAAAGAAATACCGGACAACTATTTGTGACTTTAGAAGTTGAACTTATACTTCAAATAAACCAGAATATGCTGTTGATTGCAGTATGAGGAAGGCTCGGTTTCATATCTATCCGGGCAAAGAATATTGCGTGCAATTCCAAAGGGGAGGTACACATGCACATAGCAGTCATCGGAACAGGCTACGTTGGACTTGTCACCGGCACATGTTTCGCCGAATTCGGGGTAAATGTTACTTGCGTTGACAATGATGAAGGCAAGATAACCGATCTGAAAAAAGGCAGGATCCCCATCTATGAACCCGGCCTTGAGGAGCTTGTAAAGAAGAATGTAGACCAGGGCAGGCTCAATTTCACCACGGATATATCTGAAGGGGTCAAGCAGGCACTTGTAGTCTTCATTGCAGTGGGAACACCACCAAAGAGTGATGGCAGCGCTGATCTTTCCTACGTCGAGGAAGTAGGGAAGGGTATTGCAAAAACTATGGATGGTTACAAAGTTATCGTGACGAAAAGCACCGTACCCGTAGGTACAGGAGAGAAGCTGAATAAGATAATCAAGAAGGCGAATCCGAAAGCCCAGTTCGATGTTGCATCGAACCCCGAGTTCCTCCGCGAGGGATCGGCTATCGAGGACTTCATGAGGCCTGACAGGGTGGTGATCGGCGCGGAAAGCGAGCAGGCTGTCGCGATCCTGAAAGACCTCTACAGACCACTTTACCTGCTTGAGACACCCTTCGTAATTACGAATATACCCACAGCTGAACTTATCAAGTACGCTTCAAATGCATTTCTGGCGACAAAGATCTCCTTCATCAACGAGATGGCAAACCTGTGTGAGGAGATCGGAGGAGATGTGCAAGTGGTTGCAAAGGGGATGGGTCTCGATGGCCGGATCGGCTCCAAGTTCCTCCATGCCGGAGCAGGGTATGGCGGCTCGTGTTTTCCCAAGGATACTCTGGCGCTGGTAAAGATAGCCGCAGATAAAGGCCAGCCCACAAAGATCGTGCAGGCGGCGGTGGACGCCAACGATGCCCAGAAGAAGAGGGCGCTTGACAAGGTGATAAGAGCGGCCGGAGGTTCCCTGAAGGGCAAAACTGTAGCCCTGCTGGGACTTGCTTTTAAACCGAATACCGATGATTTCCGTGATGCTCCCGCACAGATCGTGATCCGGGGTGTAATTGAGGCAGGGGGACACGTGAGGGCCTTTGATCCGGCGGCCATGGAACAGGCAAAGCTTGAGCTGGGAACGGAGGGGATCACCTACTGCAAGGACTCATACGATGCTGTGACAGGCTCGGATATAATGGTTGTCATAACTGAGTGGAACCAGTTCCGCCTCCTTAATCTTGAAAAGTGCAAGGGATTGCTAAATGAGCCTGTTTTGGTGGATCTGAGAAATGTTTATAGCCCCGATGCGATAAGAGAGTTGGGGTTTGAGTATTTTTGTGTAGGGAAGGTTTAAACCCTGTCCAACGCCCAAAGTCCAACGTCCAATGTGTATTTTCAATATGAAAGTGTGGTGTAGGCACGGTTTTTGAATCCTGTTTTATCTCAAGTTGGAGAGACCTTTAACGAAAGGAGAGATAAAATGGGAAGAGTCGAAATCTTTGAAGATCTAGAAGCGTGGAGAAAAGCCAGGGAATTAGTAAAAGAAACATACAAGGTGACTTCTAAGAGGGAATTCTCAAGGGATTATTCTTTATGCAATCAGATTCGACGTGCATCAGTTTCAGTTATGTCAAACATATCAGAGGGTTTTGAGCGTGGTGGTGATAAAGAATTCTATCAATTTCTATCACAGGCAAAGGGGTCATGTGGAGAAGTAAGGTCGCAACTGTATACGGCGTTAGATCTGAAATATATTGATCAGGATGAATTTAGCAGATTATCCCAATGTTCTTATCGTACCAGTCAGGTTATCTCTGGTTTGATGAGATATATTAAAGCTTCTGGTTTGAAGGGAAGTAAATTCAAATGATTGTTATTACTTTACGTTGGACATTGGACGTTGGACGTTGGACTCCAGAACTCGGGGGCCAATAATGTCATCCCGAGTTCTGGTAACAGGCGCTGCCGGCTTCATAGGTTCACACCTTACCGAGCGATTACTGGCGAACCAGGACGCCGTCATATGCCTCGACAATTTCAACGATTTCTATGACCCTGAAATAAAAAGAGAAAACATAATTGATTTCATGGATAATTCCCGGTTTCATCTGATCGAAGGTGATATCAGGGATTCTGACCTCGTTGAGAAGATATTCAGAGATTACAGTCCGGACGCGGTTGTCCACCTCGCTGCTATGGCAGGTGTCAGACCCTCTATTGAAGATCCACTGCTGTATAACGACGTGAACGTCAACGGAACGTGTGTTCTGCTGGAAGCGGCGCGTAAATATCCGGTATCGAACTTTATTTTCGGTTCGTCCTCTTCCGTTTACGGTGCCAGAGACACGGTTCCATTCTCCGAGAAAGAGGAGGTATCCCGACCGATCAGCCCTTATGCGGCTACCAAAGTTGCCGGTGAGATCCTCTGTTACACATATCATCACCTTTACAATATTCCCGTGACATGCCTGCGATTTTTCACAGTATACGGACCAAGGCAGAGGCCTGAAATGGCGATACACATGTTTGCAAGGCTCATAAGGGATGAGGAGATGGTACCGATATTCGGTGACGGTTCGAGCAGAAGAGACTATACTTATATCGACGATATCATAGATGGAGTCCTTCGCTCCCTTGAAAGGCCATTCGGATATGAGATAATCAACCTTGGGGAGTCACAAACTGTGGCTTTAATGGAGTTGGTGACCCTTCTGGAGAAAGGGCTTGGAAAGAAAGCAAGTCTGGAAATGCTGCCGGATCAACCGGGAGATGTGCCTGTAACCTTTGCGGATGTAAGCCACGCACGTAAACTTCTTGATTACGAACCTTCGATTTCTATTGAGAAAGGTATAGAAAAATTTGTAGAATGGTTCATTGAGGGGAAAGAGGGAGATTGATATGACTTTGGAAAGGTCCAGGGTTATGAAAGAAGCCAGGTCAAAGGTCTTTGTTGTAACTGAACTCTATGATTTCGTGGGTTATCTTCACCTCATCAACCTCGACAGGAGGGAGAGCGATGTCCTGAACGATAACAAACCTTTCATCCACCTGACCGATGTTGAGGTGAAGATCAAGGAAACCAAAAAGACAAATACTGTTCCTTTCGTAGCTATCAGTAAGCAGAATATCATCTGTGTAATACCGATGGAGGAGAAGGAGTAGCTTTCAACACCTTGTGTTGAAAGCGTCCAATGACCAACGCTTGCCAAGTCGAAGCTTTACGCGAAGACTGGTCCAACGTCCAACGGCTCAACATATTCTTTTCTTTGTTGTTTCTACCAACACATTGTGATAATTAAGGAATTTCTGTTTCCATATCAATTCCGGTCTGTTATTTCCTTATTGGATCGATACAGTTGTTAGTTGGTAACTCTTTTCTGAAATTACATATATTACTAACCACTAACAACCAACAACTATCAACTTAAATGGGTACACGATCATGATTGATTTACACACCCACACATTTGCAAGCGATGGTGTACTGGTCCCTTCAGAATTGATCAGAAGGGCGCTGGTGGCCGGATACAGGGCCATCGCCCTCACGGACCATGCGGATGAGTCGAATATCGAAGAACTTGTAGAAAAGGCAATACTGGCTGCGGACGCGTGGAATGAGCAGGGTAGTATTCACGTTGTTCCAGGAATAGAGATCACACATGTTCCTCCGGAGAAGATCGCACCAATGGCTGCCCTGGCAAGGGATTTGGGTGCCAGACTCGTTGTTGTGCACGGTGAAACCATCACCGAACCAGTGGCACCGGGTACAAATTCAGCTGCTGTTGCCTGCCATGATGTGGACATACTCGCCCATCCGGGTCTGATAAGTTCTTCAGACGCGAAGAGTGCTGCGGAGAACGACGTTTACCTTGAAATATCGGCAAGGAAAGGGCACGCCATGGCAAACGGGCGGGTGGCTTTTGAGGCCCTAACGGCTGACGCAAAGCTGATCCTTAATACCGATGCCCATGCTCCCCAGGACCTGATTGATGTAGATTGGGCCAGAACTGTCCTTGAAGCAGCCGGCCTTAATGAAGAAGAGGTTGAGACGGCCCTCAGTAATTCAGCTGAATTGTTGGAGGCTGTAACTGATTAGCAAGTGGCTGAATAGTCCAAAATCCAAGGTCCAAAATCTCTTAGGAGTGTAACATTAATTGATCTTGGATCTTTGACTGCGGATTTTGGATCGACTTTAGATCTTGGATCTTGGATTCCGGATCTTGAATTATTACTCGGAGCAGAAAGAAAAAACAGCTCGAGAAGATAGCTGATGCTACCCAACCAGGCATTGATACGGAGAAAGCATGACCTACGTAAAAAAGCGAATCCCCAGGAAGCCATCCAAAGAGGCTGATGAAGTTCTGACTGTTTATCAAAAGGGCCTGGACTGGGCTAATGAGAACATAAACAGGATAATCTATATCGGCGGGACGATACTTTTTATTGTTGTTATTTCCATAGGATACATATGGGTTCAGAGCAACAAGCAGGAAGCTGCCTCTGGAGCCCTGAGTTCCGCCATGGCTGTATACAGACAGGTGAACGGCAATGAAAATCTATTAGAAAGAGTTGAGCCTGGCAAGGAGAAGCTGGCCGAAGCCCTTAAGGCTTTTGAGCAGGTTTCTTCAGATTACAAAGGAATGAAACAGGGCTATGAAGCGTCTCTGTTTGCCGCCAACATACACTTCCGTCTGGGTAACTATGACGATGCTTCCCGAATAGTTGAGGATCTACTTGCCAACGATCCCGATTTTTCCAGCAAGCTGAATGTATCCTATTTCCTCGCACGTATCCTTGAGACCAAGGGTGAGTATACCAGGGCTATGGAAGTCTACTCAGGTGTTCTTGACCGGGCAACAGCTGATCTTCGTCCAGTCATTTTGATGGATCTGGCAAGGTGTTATGAGCTTGCTGGAGACATAGACAGTGCAGTCGAAAAGTACAGGACCGTCCTTGATGAATTTGAGGGTACCGTGTACGCAACCAAAGCTGATGTGAAGCTCGCTACCCTCGGAATATCCGCCGAAGAACTGCTTTGAAACGTCACTTCCTTTCAGGCAATGAAGCCATAGCCCGCGGGGCTATTGAAGCGGGCGCCTCCCTTGTTACCGGTTATCCTGGTACACCCAGCACCGAGATCCTGGAGTGCTATGCGCGGCTGGGCGGAACAAATCCTCTCTGGGCACCAAACGAAAAGATAGCCGTGGAAATGGCCAGTGGAGTCTCCTTTGCCGGCCACAGGACCCTGGCAGCCATGAAACACGTTGGCGTCAATGTCGCTGCTGATCCTATTTTCACCCTTGCCTACACAGGGGTTCGGGGTGGATTTGTAATAGTGACAGCTGACGATCCTGAACTCCACAGTTCTCAGAACGAACAGGATAACCGACGGTACGCTCACTTCGCACGCATCCCCATGCTGGAGCCCGCTAATAGCCAGGAGGCTCTGGATTACACCCGAGAGGCTTTTGAGCTAAGCGAGCGGTTCGATCTACCGTTTTTTCTCCGCACCACAACACGCACTTCCCACGGAAAGTCGGTGGTCAGCGCGGATGAAATTCAGGTTGACAGTGGTGAAGTTGTGCCTGGCCTTGTAAAAGACCCCTCTAAATATGTAATGGTTCCCAGTAACGCAAGGCCCAAACACCTGGATCTGGAAAACAGGGTTGCCCGGGTTGAGGAGTTTGCCGAAAACTGCAAATACAACAGGATCGAAATGGCAGACACCTCATTAGGTGTTGTTACTTCCGGTGTAAGCTATAACTATGTCAAGGAAGCCCTTCCCGAAGCGTCAGTCCTGAAGCTTGGACTGGTATTTCCCCTGCCCACGGAACTTATCAGGAACTTCGCCTCAAAAGTTGACAGGTTGATCGTGGTAGAGGAACTGGAGCCCTACCTTGAGGAGTGGATCCGAATAATAGGTATCTCTGAAGTAGAGGGAAAATCACTGATATCCAGATTCGGAGAGATCGACACCGGAACAGTCAGGGACGCTGTTCTTGGTGGAGGTGAAAAGAAGCCTCAACCGGTAGACACAGAAGAAGTGCCCCAGCGACCGCCCATTATGTGCATCGGCTGTCCCCATCGGAGTATTTTCTACCTCCTGTCAAAGAAGAAGACCTTCGTGGCCGGCGACATAGGTTGCTATACCCTTGCGGTATCACCGCCTCTTTCGGCGATCCACACAACGGTCTGCATGGGCGCAGGTGTCAGTCAGGCGGCAGGCATTGAAGTTGTCCTCCCTGAGGAACATGGAAAAGTTGTTTCGGTCATAGGAGATTCAACCTTCCTGCATGCCGGGATGGGCGGCGTTTTCAACATGGCATACAACAATATCCCCGCAACCGTGCTTATCCTGGACAACTACACAACAGCCATGACAGGACGCCAGAACCATCCAGGGAGCGGTTTTGATATCGCCGACAACAGGACGCGACAGGTGGACTGGGACCTGCTCATTAGAGGGTTGGGTATTGAACACGTAAGGCTGGTGGACGCCTATGACATAGATGAGATGGAATCTGTGCTGGATGAGGAGATAAACAGGGACGCTCCGTCGGTAATAGTTGTGCAGGGAGCCTGCATGCTCCTGAGGAATCAGCCGGTAAAGATCGAAAAGCCTTATGTAATTGACGAAGAGGCATGTACCGACTGCGGGATCTGCCTCAAACTGGGGTGCCCGGCGATATCCAGAAAAGACGCCTCTCCAGACGAAAAACCGGTTATCGATGCCTCCGAGTGTACCGGTTGCGGCCACTGCTTCCAGATATGCACATTCGATGCGATCAGGGAGATCGAATGAACCAGCCAGTGGAAAAACCTGTAAATATCCTTGTGGTTGGTGTAGGGGGGCAGGGGACGATCCTTGCCAGTGAACTGCTGGCTATGGTTCTGATGGATGCCGGTTATGAGGTGAAGAAGAGCGAGGTCCACGGTATGGCCCAGAGGGGAGGCAGGGTGGTATCCCACGTGAGATTCGGTCCCTGTGTTTACGCGCCGCTTATAATCAAAGGTGAGGTGGACTATCTTGTCGGGTTCGAACTCTCCGAGACCCTCAGGAGCATGGAATGGCTTTCACCTGACGCTAAAATTATAACCGACACAAAGGCAATTCTTCCCTATACGTCCCTGGTTGGCGATGCCAGTTATCCCTTTGACGCTATTGAGAAGATCACGAAAAAAGGATATGAGCCGGCAGTTATCGAAGGGGAATCCCTCGCGGAGGAATTGGGCGAAAAAAAGACTGCCAATATCGTTCTTATGGGAAGACTGGCCCGCTACCTTCCGGTGGAAAGGAAGATCTGGGAAAATGCTATCAGAGGTAATTTTCCCGAAAAACTGGTTGATTTGAATTTAAAAGCATTCGAGCTTGGGTATGAGGCAACGTAAGTTAATAGGGATTGGACATTGGAAATTGGAAAATAGAGATTGGGTTTAGATCATTAGAGCATTTGAAATTAGAACATTGAAAACAATAACTGCTTTAACGCAGAGGGCCGCAGGCCGCCCATGCGGGCGGATCGCTGGGGGCCGCAGAGAAAGGCTTTGGGTTTCAGTCAAACTATCAATCAACTACTAGCAACTCTTCCTCTCCCCTGGTGGGAGAGGACCGAGGAGAGGGGGATATCATACCACCCTCCCCTTAAATCCCCTCCCATCAAGGGAGAGGAGTAAGCACGCAGCGCCTGTTTTTACGTTTATCCATTACGTTTAAGATACTGAGAGCATTGACACAAAGTCGATTTTAGCTGAAAATGCAGGGCTGTTTTAAATAAGCTTAACAGGTCTTAAAAAGCCATGGATGGACTTTTTGCGACAATAGCAATAACAAAGGAGCGAAATGATCTGGGACGAAGAGTATGAGGGTATGCCCAGAGAAGCCCTCGAATCACTCCAGCTATACAGACTTAAAAAAACTGCTGAGCGCGTATACGCAACGGTCCCCTTTTATAAAGAATCTTTCGACAAGGCTGGATTAAAGCCCTCACAGATCAATTCCCTTGATGACCTGAAGCGAATACCCTTCACCAACAAGGAAGACCTGCGGGATAACTATCCCTTCAAAATGTTTACCCTCCCGCTGCACGAAGTTGTCAGGATCCACGCCTCCTCAGGAACGACCGGGAAACCTACGGTTGTCGGTTACACGAAGAGGGACATAGAGACATGGTCAGAGCTTATGGCCCGTACCCTGTCCTGCGCAGGTGTACAGAAGGGTGATGTGGTCCAGAACGCGTATGGATACGGCCTCTTCACAGGGGGATTGGGATTTCATTATGGAGCCGAGAAACTCGGCGCCACTGTAATTCCCATTTCAGGAGGGAATACAAAACGGCAGCTCATGCTCATGGAGGATTTCGGAAGCACGGTAATTACCTGTACACCCTCATATGCCCTCACTATCTCCGAGATCATGGATGAAGACGGAATTGATAAATCCCGCCTGAAGCTCCGCGTCGGTATATTCGGAGCGGAGCCGTGGTCTCAGAACATGAGAATACAGGTAGAGAATAAACTGGGTATAGATGCTATGGATATCTACGGGATCTCTGAAGTCATCGGTCCTGGTGTATCTGTGGAGTGCATCGAAGCCAAGTCCGGTCTCCACATATTCGAGGATCATTTTATACCTGAGATCGTCGACCCCGATACCGGCGAGCAGCTGCCCTTCGGTGAAGTGGGTGAACTGGTTTTCACTACTATTACCAAGGAAGCATTCCCTATACTGAGATACAGGACTCGCGATATTACGCGCCTCTTTTCCCAGCCGTGCATATGCGGCAGGACCCATGTGAGGATGGACAGGGTGACCGGAAGGAGCGACGATATGCTTATCATCCGGGGAGTAAATCTCTACCCGAGTCAGATCGAAAGCCTTCTGATGGGTATCGACGGCCTGGAACCACACTACCAGCTGGTCGTAAAAAGAGAGGGAACCATGGACACCCTTGACATAAACATCGAGGTGAATGAGTCTATATTCTCAGACGAGATAAAGAATCTGGAGAAACTCGAGAACCGGATTTTAAATGAAGTTAAGGACATTCTGGGAGTTTCTGCAAATGTTAAGCTTGTTGAGCCCAAGACTATTCAAAGGTTCGAGGGCAAGGCGGTAAGGGTTGTGGATGAGAGGGAAATTTAGGAGACAAATAACCTCCTAAATTTTCCGGTCCAATGTCCAACGTCCAACCACGCCTTTGGCGTGGCAGGCGTCCAACGTGATATTCTAAAACTCACACTAGGGACACGAGACAATGGAAATTGGAAAATGGAGATTAGAAATTAGACATTAATTGATTTGTATTTACTAATTACCAATCACCAATTACTAATTACACATTACGCGTAACGCATCACGATTTTGGATTTACACACCTGGGTCATGGGTCTTGGGACCAGGGATTGTTACTAAAAACGGGGTTAAGACAATGAAAGTAGAACAGATATCCATCTTCATGGAGAACAAGGCAGGGAGGCTGGCCCAGGTAACACAGATCCTGGGGGACGCCGGGGTCAATATCAGGGCTCTTTCCCTTGCGGATACAGCGGACTTCGGTATTCTGAGGCTGCTTGTCAGTGACAACGACAAAGCCGTAAGCGCCTTGAAGGATAATGGTTTCACGGTTGGCCTTACCGAGGTCCTGGCCATAGAGGTGCCTGACAAGCCCGGCGGCCTGGCGGAGTTTTTGAAGATACTAGGTGATAACGACATCAATATAGAGTATCTTTACGCTCACAGGCGGGGAGATAATGCTATTATCATTTTCCGTTTTGACGACCTTAAAGGAGCAAGAAACGTCATCGATGGGGCTAATATAAGGATCGTTGAAGGAGAAGAACTTTATTCGATGTAGTTTTGGCTGGCCTGCTGTAAGCAGGTTTTGAGCCTTATGATTCACAGAAGCAAAATCATAACGGGGGGAAAGAGAGGAGAGCAATGAAAAAGCACAGGGTATTAAAGAAGATGGGTGTTGTTGCCTTGGGATTGGTCGTAATGTTCGCATTATTTTCCTGCACCAAGGCACCTGAGGCGCCCAAGGAATACAAGATAGGGGCTATTTTTGCATCAACCGGTCCCGCTTCAATGCTGGGACTCCCTGAAAAGAACACTGTGATGATGCTGGAAGAAGAGATCAACGCTGCAGGGGGCATTAATGGAACTCCGGTAAAGATCGTTTTCTATGACACAGAAGCCAATCCGACAAAAACAGTGACCTCAGTCAAAAAATTGATTGAGAAGGACATGGTGGACATCATCATAGGCCCCACGACTTCCGGTACTACGCTGGCTATAATCGACGTTATTGAAAAGGCAAAGGTTCCCCTGATCTCTGCCGCCGCATCGGTCAGGATAATCAAGCCGGTCAAGCCCTATGTGTTCAAAACGCCCCAGACCGACGTTATGGCTGTGGAAAAGATCTACGAAAAGCTCCAGAAGGACGGGATCAAGAAGGTCGCCATTATCACTGTCAGCAACGGCTTTGGCGACTCCGGCCGCACCCAGCTTAAGACCCTGGCTTCCAAGTACGGCCTGACGATCGTTGCTGATGAGAGGTTCGGGAAAAAGGACACAGACATGACGGTTCAGCTCACAAAGATCAAAGGCACCGATGCTCAAGTCGTCATCTCCTGGGATACGAACCCTGGACCGGCAGTAATAGCAAAGAACAGGAAGGCACTCGGTATTAAGATCCCGCTGTATAACAGCCACGGTGTGGCCTCCAAAAAGTTCATTGAACTTTCGGGCGGTGCCGCGGAGGGTACATATCTGCCTGCAGGCAAGCTCCTCGTAGTTGACCAGCTCGCAGAGAATGATCCCCAGAGGAAAGTACTCACCGATTACAAAAACAGCTATGAGAGTAAATTCGGTGGATCGGCAAACACCTTCGGCGGGCACGCTTACGATGCTTTCAAGCTCGCTGTGAAGGCCATTGAGAACCTGTCCAACAAGAAAGTGAAGGTTACTCATGATGCGATCCGTGACGAGCTGGAAAAGATCACAGGGTTTGTTGGTACGGGCGGTATCTTCAACTTCTCGGCCGATGACCACAACGGTCTGAACAAGGATGGTTTTGTCCTTGTAGAGATAAAGAACGGCAACTGGACCCTGGCTGAGTAACAGCTGGGGAATTCGGGATCCTGGATTTTGCCTGCCCTGAGCATGCCGAAGGGGATCCTGGACCCTGATTAAAAGACCTGAATGGGGGCCGTTTTCCGGCCCCCTCTTTATGATTTCAGACGATGCCTTGAGCCCTTCAGGAGAGACTTCTTCCAGATGAGCCTCGAACAGCAGATACTCCAGTTTATAATCACCGGAATTACCGTTGGAAGTATTTATGCCCTCATCGGGTTGGGGTTCAACATCATCTACAACTCAACCGAGATCATCAACTTCGCGCAGGGTGAGTTTGTGATGCTCGGGGGCCTGATCGCCGTAACCGGCATCCAGGTCCTGCGCCTCCCAATATTTTTCGCCGCAATCCTGGCCGTTATCATGGTGGCTGTGATCGGTGTTGTGATGAATCTTCTTGCCATCCGTCCCCTGAAAGACGCCAGTCCCATAACTCTGATAATCATCACTATAGGCGCGTCAATATTCATAAGAGGAGTGTCAAGCTTTGTCTGGGGGAAGGAACCATACACCATCCCCGCATTTTCCGGTGACGAACCGATACCATTTTTCGGAGCCGTAATACAGCCGCAGAGCCTGTGGGTTTTGTTCATCACTATGGTTATTGTCGTTGGGCTCAAGCTGTTCTTTGACAGGACCCTGACGGGAAAGGCCATGATAGCCTGTGCCTTTCAACCAAGGGCCGCGAGGCTTGTAGGAATAGACGTTTCCTATATGGTTCTCCTCTCCTTCGGATTGAGCGGCGCTGTGGGGGCGGCGGCAGGTATAGTTATCGCTCCCATGAGTATGCTCCAGTACGACATGGGTGTGATTTTGGGGCTAAAGGGTTTTTGCGCGGCCATTATCGGGGGGCTGGGCTACCCCTGGGGAGCCGTTGTAGGTGGTCTATCGCTGGGGATTCTCGAGTCCCTGGGCGCGGGTCTTATCTCGAGCGGCTATAAGGACGCCATCGCTTTCCTGATCCTGCTCCTGATGCTGTTTTTCAGGCCTCAGGGCCTGTTGGGCAGATCCAAGGGAGACCGGGTATGACATTCAGGTCTCTGCTCCGATCTCCCTACACGGGATTCAGCTTCTTTACGGTGCTGCTCCTCCTCATCCCTCTTGCGGTTACGAATGAATATTATCTGAATGTCCTGATCATCGTAGGCATTAACTCGATCATTGTTATGGGCCTGGACCTTTTAATGGGCTATACGGGCCAGATATCGCTGGGCCATGCCGCCTTCTACGGGATCGGTGCCTATGTTTCCGGTGTCCTTTCGGCAAAATGGGGTGTTTCGCCCCTGATGGGCCTGGTGGTGGCTCTGGTGGGTGTATCCATCATCGCCTTTGCAGTGGGCAATCCCACCCTCAGATTACATGGTCACTACCTTGCCATGGCTACACTTGGTTTCGGAATTATCGTATTTATATTCTTCCAGGAGCTTATTTTTCTCACGGGCGGCCCATCAGGACTGGTGGGAATAGAGACAATGACTCTTTTCGGTATTACTTTCGATTCCGACAGGAGCTATTACTACCTTGTCTGTATAGTAATGCTGATTATACTGCTCCTGTCCATAAATCTGGTCAACTCCAGGGTTGGCAGGGCCTTGAGGGCCATACACGGATCTGAAGTCGCCGCAAACGTTCTCGGGGTCAAAACTTCCCGGTACAAGGTGGGTATTTTCGTAATATCGGCACAGTACGCGGCCGTGGCTGGCTGGCTTTATGCCCACTATATAACTTTCATAAGCCCGAGTTCATTCGATTTTTACTTTTCCATCAAACTTGTGACGATGGTTGTTATCGGGAGCCTCGGGAGCCTTTGGGGAGCAATTTTCGGTGCTGCTCTGCTTACCACTTTGCCCGAGTTCCTTACTGTTGTGCAGGAATATGAAACTGTTACCTTCGGCATAATCCTGATGTCGGTAATGATATTCATGCCCAAGGGGCTTTTGCGAGGGATTGAGGATTTATCGATAAAAGTGTTTGCTGTCGCGAAGCAAAGAATTTTTGATCGGGGCGTTTCAGATCAATAGTTATAGTTTTTAGTTGTTGGTTGTTGGTTTATCGATATTCGAAAGTCGATATTCGAGATTTGCGGAAATTAAGCAAGTTTACATTGTGTGTTGGATGCTAGCCATGGATTTATCCAATTTCGAATTTCGAATTTCCAATTTCGGGAAATTGAGCACTAACAACTGGAACCATTAACAACCAATAATTGGTAGCATCGGAGACCATGGAACCACTGCTGAGTACCGAGAAGCTAACAAAAAACTTCGGTGGCGTTCGAGCCCTTGACAATCTGGATCTGGAAGTTCGTGAGGGATTGATCCAGTCGGTCATTGGTCCCAACGGTGCGGGCAAAACCACCCTTTTTAACGTTATTTCGGGTGTCATACCTGCTACGAGCGGGCTGGTTCGCTTCAACGGAGAGACCATTACCGGTTTGCCGCCCCACCGTATATCCGCCCTGGGAACGACAAGGACATTTCAAAACCTGCAGCTTTTTTCAGAGATGACCGTTATTGAAAACGTAATGGTCGGTATGCACATGCGCTCTGCCGGTGGCTTCCTTTCCTCATCTTTTAAACTGCCATGGGTAGTTGCCGAGGAAAGGAGAATAAGGGACAAGTCAATGGAGTGGCTGGAAATGTTGGGGCTTGAGAATGAGGCTGAGATGATCGCCGGAAGTCTGCCCTTCGGTCGGCAGAGAATACTGGAACTTGCAAGGGCATTGGCATCTGAGCCGCGCCTGCTGATGCTCGATGAGCCTGCTGCCGGTCTGAATATAAGGGAAACTCAGGACCTGGCAGGTTTAATAGAACGTATCAGCAAGCTTGATATCACAGTTCTGCTCGTGGAGCACGATATGGACCTGGTGATGGAAATATCTGATCACGTATCCGTTATGGACCAGGGAAGAAAGATCGCGGAAGGGGACCCTGAAACCATCCGCAACGATGAAGCGGTCCTGAAAGCATACCTTGGAGAGGAATAGCAAGTGCTCAAGGTACGAAACATAGATACATATTACGGACGCATTCAAATACTGAAGGGGGTCTCCATCCATGTGGGTGAGGGGGAGATCGTAGCGCTGATAGGCGCTAACGGAGCAGGAAAAACGACCCTGATCAACGCAATCAGCGGACTTTTAAAGGTCAGGTCTGGTACGATCAAGTTACAAGAGAAGGATATCCATAACACCCCTCCGGAAAAGATAGTCCGAGCTGGCATTTCGCAGGTGCCAGAAGGGCGCCTGGTTTTTCCTACCCAGTCAGTTGAAGATAATCTGAGATTGGGGGCTTACCCTCGTTTCCGGGCGGGGGAAAAGGATGGAATTGCAGATAGTCTAGAGGAAATATATTTGTTATTTCCAGCACTTAAAGATAGAACCTCACAGATAGCTGGAACTTTAAGCGGTGGTGAGCAGCAGATGCTGTCTCTGGGCAGGGCCCTCATGGCAAATCCGAAACTCCTGCTTATGGACGAGCCATCGCTGGGCCTGGCGCCCATAATCGCATCCGAGATATTCAGGACTATTTCTCGATTGAGAGATGAGCGCGGTGTGACGGTACTACTCGTGGAGCAGAATGCCAGGGCCGCCCTCGCCATGTCAGACAGGGGTTACGTTTTAGAGACAGGTACAGTTGTGCTTCAGGACAGGGCCGACAGGCTACTTCAGAACAAGGATGTTCAAAGGGCGTATTTGGGGAGGGGGAAGAAGGAGATTTGGGATTCTTAATATATCAGTTTCTAGTTTCTAATTTCTAGTAAATACATTATCCCAATATTTCTACTGAAATACATATTCATCCCACTAGAAACCAGAAACTAGAAACTCTTGCTAATCACAGCAGGACAGGGGTCAAAAATGGAAAAGAACAGAATTTGGAATGAACAGGCCGAAACGATGGACAGAGGAGAGTTGGAGCAGCTCCAGATAGAGCGCCTCCAGTCCACCCTGAACCGTCTATACCGCCACGTAAAGTTCTATAAGAACAGGTTTGATGAGGCGGGCATTCTTCCATCGGATATCCTTTCAAAGGGAGACCTTGAAAAAATCCCGTTCACGACAAAGGAAGACCTGCGTGAAAATTACCCATATGGCATGTTTTCAGTGCCGTTGAAAGAAGTTGTCAGGATACACTCCTCTACCGGGACAACGGGAAAGCCTACGGTTGTCGGTTATACGAACAACGATCTGGATAAATGGAGCGAAGTTGTTGCCCGTTTTCTCACGGCAGGGGGAGTCACCAGGGATGATGTAGTACAGATAGCCTTCGGATACGGACTCTTTACAGGTGGTTTCGGTCTGCACTACGGGGCTGAAAAGATCGGGGCATCTGTAATACCCATATCCAGCGGCAATACGCGGAAACAACTGATGATCATGGAAGATTACAGGACAACGGTTCTCGTCTGCACACCTTCCTATGCGCTGTTTTTGGCTGAACTGATGGAAAAAAACAAGATAGATACAGGGAGGATGAGCCTCAAATACGGGTTGTTCGGGGCTGAACCGTGGTCCGAGAGGTTGCGGGACGAAATAGAATCCAGGATGGGGATAACAGCTACCGATAATTACGGCCTTTCAGAGGTAATGGGTCCGGGAGTCGCGGGAGAATGCCTTGAAAAATCAGGACTGCACATTAACGAAGATCACTTCATCCCGGAGATAATCGATCCGGAAACAGGGCAGGTACTTCCCGAAGGCGAGACAGGAGAGTTGGTGATAACAACCATCGCAAGGGAGGCGATGCCCCTCATTCGCTACCGCACAAGTGATCTTACGAGATTGTACACGGACGAATGCTCCTGCGGCAGGACCCTGATGAAGATGGAGAAGGTTAGCGGGCGAACAGATGATATGATAATTATCAGGGGTGTGAATATTTTTCCCAGCAGGGTCGAGGAGATACTCTTCGAATACGAAGGCGTCAGTACCCATTACCAGATACGACTGTTCAAAGATGATTCACTGGACAGGATGGAGGTACTGGTGGAGATTAATGAACGGCTCTTCTTCGATGAAATGAAAAAACAGCGGGATATGGTGGATAGCTTGAAAGAGGACCTGCATGGTGCCCTGGGTATAAATGTGGGGGTTAAACTGGTGGAGCCGGAGTCCATAAAAAGATTCGAGGGAAAAACCCAGAGAGTTGTTGATGAACGGGAAATCTGATTGAACTGCGTTCAATGGAAATTGGGTTCAGAACATTAGAGCATTAGAAATTAGAGCATTGAAAAGCGATAACAGCTTTAACGCAGAGGGCCGCAGAGAAAGGCTTTGGGTTTCAAATACACCCCTCCCTTGACCACGCTGAGGCGTGGTGGGGCAGGGGGAGGGTGCAAAATATCCCCCCACCTAGGTCCTGCACGCCTCAGCGTGGCCAAGGTAGAGGAAGAGTAAGGTTGTGGTGCTGTTTGTTAGCCCAGAGCCCAACGCCTAACGCCTAGAGCCTGGTTTCACTTATTACGCATTACGCATCACATCTTGGACATTGGACATTGTATCTTGTATAAGAATTATTATTTAACGCCTGCCACGCCAGAGGCGTGGTTGAACATTGAACCCTGAACAGTTAGATTAGAGCACATAGAATATTTACTGGGGGAACGAGATGGCAATAAATAAGGATAAATCAGAGCACAAAGCCAAACCTCTTACCACTCTGTACAATCAGATGGACAAAGCCCGTCCCTATCTGGAGATACCCGACGACCAGTTCGAGAAGTTAAAAAAACCGCGAAGGACCCTTATTGTTGCAGTGCCTGTCCGTATGGACGACGGCACTGTTAAGATCTACGACGGCTACAGGGTGCAGTACAATATGTCAAGGGGCCCCACAAAGGGCGGTATTCGTTACCATTCGGACGTGACCCTGAATGAGATTACAGCGCTTGCAGGATGGATGACGTGGAAAACAGCTCTAATGAACCTCCCATATGGAGGCGCAAAGGGCGGTGTTTCAGTTGACCCTGAGGCACTGTCTCAAAGAGAGTTGGAGAGGCTGACCAGGAGATATATCACTGAAATAGCGCCGATCATTGGACCCGAGCGGGACATCCCGGCACCGGATGTGGGAACCAACGAACAGACAATGGCCTGGGCCATGGATACGTACAGCATCCTGTCCGGGTACTCTATCCCGGGGGTCGTAACCGGAAAGCCTATCCTGGTAGGAGGGTCTCATGGCAGATTGGAGGCCACTGGAAGGGGAGTCGCGTTTGCCATCTCCCTTGCCTCACAGAGAATGGGGCTTGATCTGAAGGAAGCCACCGTGGCAATTCAGGGTTTTGGAAATGTTGGCTCTGTGGCAGCTATGATCCTGCAGCTTGAGGAAGGCTGCAAAATTATTGCGATCACTGATCGACATGGGGGTATTTATAACAGCAAAGGGATTGATGCATGTAAATTGAACGAACAGGTAAAGAAGGGTGGATTAATTACAGATTATGCTGACGCTGATTCCATCAATAATGAAGAACTATTTGCTTTGCCAGTAGATGTGCTTATACCTGCGGCCCTCGAGGGAGTCATTACGGAAGAGAACGTCGAGAACATTGACTGCAAGATACTGGCCCAGGGAGCCAACGGTCCGGCAAACCTGGCGGCTGAGAGCTATCTTCAGGACAAGGGCATTACCGTTCTCCCCGATATCTACTGTAACGCTGGCGGTGTTATAGTTTCCTATTTCGAGTGGGTCCAGGGTATACAGATGTATTTCTGGAGCAAGCAGGAGATCAGGGAGAAGGCAAGACAGATAATGGCCGCTACGTTCAAGGAGATTCACGCTAAAAGTGATGAACTTGGACTGAAAAACGATCTTAGAACCGCGGCCATGACGATAGCCATGGAACGGGTTTTTCAGGCACACCGATTAAGAGGATTATACCCGTAATCGAGTTCCATGTTCCAAGATCGTGATGCGTAATGCGTGACGTGTGAAAAGGCTATAGGCTATAGGCGGTAGGCTATAGGTTTAACAAAAATATTAACTAACAACTTTTAATATCCAATTTCGAATATTCAACATGGAACCTGGAACTAGAACTTAAAGGGGACTATCTTGAAAAAAGCGCTTATCACAGGAATTACGGGGCAGGATGGATCTTATCTGGCGGAGCTCTTGTTGCACAAGGGTTACGAAGTTCACGGTATCATTAGAAGGGCGAGCACTTTTAACACTGACAGGGTCGATCACCTATATGTCGATCCTCATGTGAACAACGTCAAGTTTTTCCTGCATTACGGTGATTTGTCCGATGCAAGCCAGATCGACCACCTTATCTACAATATCAGTCCCGATGAGATCTATCATCTTGGCGCACAGAGCCACGTCAGGGTGAGCTTCGACATCCCAGAATACACCGGAAATGTGACAGGTCTGGGGACCACGAGACTCCTGGAAGGGATACGGCGCAGCGGAATCGAGGCCAGGTACTACCAGGCCTCAAGCAGCGAGATGTTCGGTAATTCACCCCCGCCCCAGTCCGAGAGCACTCCCTTCTATCCCAGAAGCCCCTATGCCGCCGCAAAGGTCTACTCATACTGGATGGCCGTAAATTACAGAGAGGGTTACGATCTGTATGCCTGTAACGGCATCCTCTTTAACCACGAGAGTCCAAGGAGGGGAGAGACCTTCGTCACCAGGAAGATAACAAGGGCAATAGCGGATATCCTCGCGAAGAAGCAGGAGAAGCTTTTCCTCGGAAATCTCAAGTCAAAGCGGGACTGGGGTTTTGCTCCTGATTATGTTGAGGCGATGTGGATGATGCTTCAGCAGGATGAGCCCGATGATTATGTAATCGCGACCGGGAATACTTACTCCGTGGAGGAATTTCTTCTTGAGGCATTCTCTTACGTGGACCTTGATTACAACGATTACGTTGAAATAGATCCCAGATATTTCCGGCCGACCGAGGTGGATGTACTGACAGGAGACGCGTCAAAGGCAAGGAAAGATCTTGGTTGGGAGCCAAGGGTTGATTTCAGGGAACTTGTCAGGATCATGGTTGACGCCGACATGGAAAACATCGGCCTGACTCCAATAGGTGAGGGGATCAAGATCCTCAAAGAAAAAGAGTTTGAGTGGATGCGGAAAATGTAGATGGGTCCAACGTCCAAAGTCCAAGGTCCAAGGTCCAAGGTCAGTTTTGCAGATTGTACGTTGGACGTTGGGCGTTAGACATTGGACCATTTTTTTCCGGGTAAATGATCTATGAACTTAACAGGAAAAAAAATCTTGGTGACCGGCGGTGACGGGTTCCTGGGCGGTTTTCTGCTCCCTGAACTCGAGGGCAAAGGTGTTGACCGGCGGGATATAACAGTACCTGTTTTCCCGGATACCGACCTTCGCAGGTGGGACGATTGTGAAAAAGCCGTCGATGGCATTGACATTGTCATTCATCTGGCCGCCAGCGTAGGAGGTATCGGTTTCAATCAGAGAAATCCAGGAATCCTCTTTTATGACAACATTATGATGGGTGCTCAACTCATGGAGGCATCGCGTATTGCAGATGTAGAGAAGTTCCTGCAAGTTGGTACCGTCTGCGCCTATCCTAATCTCGCGAATGTTCCCTTCAAAGAAGACGAAATATGGGACGGATATCCCGAAGTAACCAATGCACCCTACGGAATCGCAAAAAAAGCCCTTTTGGTCCAGGCACAGGCATACAGGGAACAGTACGATTTCAACGCCATATATATACTACCCGTCAACCTCTACGGACCCGGAGACAACTTTGACCTCGAAGACTCACACGTTATCCCGGCGCTCATCAGGAAATGCGTGGACGCAGTGGATGAAGGGGCAGAAGAGATAGTTGTCTGGGGTACCGGTACTCCAACCAGGGAGTTCCTGTACGTTGAGGACTGTGCAAGGGGTCTGGTTCTGGCTGCACAGGAGTACGATGAACCTCCACCCGTCAACCTGGGTTCGGGCCGGGAGATCAGCATTAAAGATCTCGTGGACCTCATCGTGGACTTTACGGGCTTTAAAGGCAAGGTCGTTTGGAATACGGAGATGCCGGATGGACAGCCCAGAAGGTGCCTGGATACAAGCCGGGCGACGGAAAAGTTCGGATTTACGGCTCAGATCCCCTTCGAGGAAGGGCTGAAAAGGACTATTGAGTGGTATCGGAGTAATAAAGATCGATAGATATTGGAGAATGGAAATTGGAGATTGGAACATTGGATATTCGAAAGTCGAGATTCGAAATTGGAGATTAGAGCATTAGAACATTGAAAACAATAACTGCTTTAACGCAGAGGAAGGCTTTGGATTTATATAAAGAGATAACTGCTTTGATCCACAGAGGTCACAGAGAACACAGAGAAGAAATTTGGTTTGGGTTTTATCTGGAGAGATAAGAGCTTTTAACGCAGTGCAACCACTTACAGGCTTCTTTGCAGGGAGGGCTAGTCAGCCCTTACCGCAGGGGGCCGCAGAGTTTATGGGTATAGAGTATCGGCGTAACGGGGTATGGGAGTAGAACATTAGACACGTTACTAATTACGCATTACGCGTTACGCATCACGAATTGCTAATCACTAATTACGCATCACGCATCACGATCTTGGACATTGGACGTTGGACCTTGGACGATCTAAAAGCATGAAAAAACTATACGCGATCATACTTGCCGGCGGAGCCGGTACCAGACTCTGGCCGGTGAGCAGGCAGTTGGCGCCGAAGCAATTGAGTCAGATCACTGGCGACCTGACCCTCCTGCAGGATACATTCAGGCGACTCGAATCGCGTGTTCCCTGTGATCGGATGCTCTTCGTCACATCTGATGATTTTATCTTTGAAATAAAGCGGCAGATCTCGGACCTGGTTGGAGAGAAAGAGGCAGATAAGTGCGCTTATGCCGGTGAAAAAACTGGCCGAAATACTGCCCCGGCGATCCTGGCAGGTGCACTCTGGGTCCTCTCCAGGGATCCGGAGGGTCTTGCCATAGCGGCACCCTCCGATCACTTGATTCTTGACGTCGACGCATTCAGTGAGGCCATTGACAGTTCCATCGAGGCGGCCAATAAGCAGTACCTTGTAACCTACGGTATAAAGCCTACCAGGCCTGAGACGGGATATGGCTACATTAAGGCGGGGGACCGCATAGAAGGGGCCTACAGGGTTGAGAGCTTCGAGGAAAAACCCACACCGGACAGGGCCGTGTCATTGTTTGAAGACGGTAATTACTACTGGAACAGCGGTATTTTCTTCTTTAGTGCCAGGACAATTGTTGAAGAGGCCAGGAAATACCTTCCGGACATGATGACATCCCTTGAAAGACTGGATCTGGAGAGTTTCTCCAATATTGATGATATCTACGGCGAGATCGAACCAATCTCCATAGATTACGGCGTGATGGAACGCACGGACAGGGCCGCTGTAGTCCCGGCAACGATGGGATGGAGCGACGTGGGAAGCTGGGATTCCATCTATGATCTGGGAGAAAAGGACAATAGCGGGAACGTGAAAAGAGGGAACATTATCAGTGTAGACACAACAGACAGTCTCCTGATAGGCAGCTCCCGGGTGACAGCCGTTGCGGGCATGAAGGATGTTATCGTTGTGGATACAGAAGATGCCCTGCTGATCTGCGGGAAGGGCGAATCTCAGGACGTCAGGAAGATAGTGGACATACTTCAGGAGAAAGAAAGCGGTGAGTTGATCAACCACACCACCGTAAAGAAGCCATGGGGTTCATATACTGTTCTTTCTGAAGATAGCGATCACAAGGTCAAGAGGATCGTAGTTAATCCCGGTGAAAAACTGAGCCTCCAGCTTCATCACCACAGGAGTGAACACTGGATAGTTGTTAAAGGTACCGCGACAGTAACGAGGGGCGAGGAGGCGTTCACCCTCAAAAGCAACGAGAGCACTTTCATTCCCCAGGTAACAAAGCATCGTATCGAAAATCACGGTGAATCCCCCCTGGAGATCATCGAAGTGTGGTATGGGGATAATCTCAGTGAAGAGGATATTGAGCGTTTTGATGATATCTATGGACGAATTAACAAAAAATAGATCGCGTCCAATGCCCAATGACCAAGGTCCAACGTTGGTCACACGTTGGTCGTTGGACGTTGGACGTTGGTCGAGGTGAGCATGTCAGCATTCCCAACACATGTATTCAGAAAATATGATATCCGAGGGGTTTACGGAGAAGAGATAACCGAGGATCTCGCATATGCCATTGGTTTTGCCTTCGGCGAGGTGTGCGTAAAAAGGTCAGGTTTGACCGATCCCCGTGTAACCGTTGGAATGGATGCAAGACTCCACTCGCCGCCCCTCAAAGAGTTCCTGATCAGGGGTCTTGTAAAGGCCGGCTGCCGGATTGTGGACCTGGGCATGTGTCCGACCCCTCTCGTATATTATTCCGCTTTTACACTGGAACCTGACGGTTTTGCCATGGTCACGGCGAGCCATAATCCGCCAGGTGATAACGGTTTCAAGCTGGGAATCGGCAAGGATACTCTCCATTCCGAGGAAATAGAAAGTCTTGGCAGGGCAGCGGCCTCCATATCCCGGACCGAAGATGAGCCGGTACCGCATGAGTTTGAGAGCGTAGATATAATATCCATGTATCAGAAGGACATGGTCCAGCGATTCCCGAACGTTTCCCATGATATGGGAAAAATTGGACGGCCGGTGAAGGTAGTCCTGGATTCGGGTAACGGTACTGCCGGTCCTGTGCTTCCCTGGATAATGAAGGAACTGGGTTATGATGTGATCGAACTTTTCAGCGAGCCGGACGGAAACTTTCCAAATCACCATCCGGACCCGACACTGCCGGAAGCACTGGAAGCTATCAGGAAAGCGGTGGCCGAGAGCAGGGCTGAACTTGGAATATCCTTCGATGGCGATTCAGACAGGATCGGGGTTATTGACGAGGCCGGAAACATCCTCTGGGGGGACATGCTGCTTCTCCTCCTTGCAAAGGATATTGTCCGGGAAGCCGCTAAGAGGGGAGGGGAAGCTCCCATCGTTATCTCCGAGGTCAAGGCTTCCCAGGTCCTGTACGACGAGGTGGAAAAAATGGGAGGCAGTCCTTTAATGTGGAAAACAGGGCACTCTCTGATCAAAGCCAAGATGAAGGAGACAGGAGCAGTGCTGGCAGGAGAGATGAGCGGGCACATGTTCTTTGCCGACAGGTACTATGGTTATGATGATGCACTCTATGCGGGGCTCCGTCTGGCGGAAGCCTATGTAAAGGCCCTTGCATCAGGTGAAGTTGCCAGGTTTTCAGACCTCCTTGCTGATGTTCCGTCCGTTTTCAATACACCCGAGATAAGGTTCCCCTCCAGCGATGATGAGAAATTCGAAAAGGTCGTTAATGTGGGCAGGATCATGAAAAGCAGGATGGAGGAGGGGATAGAGCCGCGAATCCGGCAGATAATAGATCTGGACGGTGTGAGAGTGGTATTTGAGGACGGTTGGGGATTGGTCAGGGCCAGCAACACACAACCTGTGCTGGTAATGCGGTTTGAATCCAGTAATGAGAGTAATCTCGGTATCTATCAGAAAGTGTTTGAGGAAGCCATAAAGGATAGTTGAAAGTTGTAGGTTATAGAGATTGGATATTGGAGATTGGAAATTGGACATTAGAAATCAGAGGAACCAGGGAAAAGCTTTAACGCAGAGGGCCGCAGGCCGCCCATGCGGGCGGACCGCAGGGGGCCGCAGTGAAAATCTGGGCTTGGGTTTCATCTGAAGAGATAAAAGCCTGTAACGCAGTGCACCCAATTTCAGGCTGCTACGCGGGGTTAGCGCAGGGGGCTAACACTAGTTTAGGTTTCAAAAAATCAATTACTAGTAGTTCTTTTCTTTTTGTTTTTGGTGTTTACCAGAAATAATTTTATGCTTGTTTGTTTCCCCCGCGGTCCTCTGCGGTAAGGGCTGAATAGCCCTTTCTGCGGCCCTCTGCGTTAAAAGGTTTTAATTTCAAGGATTTGTAACACTATGAATGTATCGGCAATAATAAAAACAATGCGCCCCCATCAGTGGACGAAGAACGCTTTTGTCCTCGCGGCGCTGATCTTTTCACAGCACCTTCTTGATCCGCCCTACCTTACGCGAGCTCTTGTGGCCTTCGCGGCCTTCTGCCTGCTCTCAAGTGCGGTATATATTTTCAACGATATTAAGGACATGGATCAGGACAGGGTTCATCCCCGGAAGAGATCAAGGCCCATCGCATCGGGGGAACTCTCCGCAGGAATAGCGGGGGCAGTGGGTCTGGGCCTTCTGTTCGCGGGTCTGGGCCTCTCGTTTACCCTTGGTGTCCCCTTTATTTTGGTTGCGGCTTCATATCTTTTTCTTCAGGCCGGCTATATCTATCTTCTGAAGAGGGTAGTGCTCCTTGATGTCATTATTATTTCACTGGGATTTGTTATCAGGGCGATCGCAGGGGCAGTTGCAATATCAGTATTTATCTCACCATGGCTCATACTATGTACTTTTTTGATAGCTCTTTTCCTGGCACTGGCCAAGAGAAGACATGAGCTTATTCTGCTTAACGAGGCAGCTGCCAGCCACAGAAGCAACCTTGCCGACTACACTGTCCCACTGCTGGATCAGCTCATATCCATCGTCACCGCCGCAACAATAATTTCATACTCCATCTACACACTCTCCCCCGGTGTGACTGAAAAGTTCGGGAACAGGTACATGATCCTCACGCTGCCCTTTGTACTCTACGGGATATTCAGGTATCTATACCTGATCTATGTGAGGGAAGAGGGCGGCAGCCCCACCAGGGTCCTTCTGGCCGATTTGCCGCTGCTTGTTTCGGCAATTCTGTGGGGAATGACTGCGGTGGGGATTATTTATTTAGGTTGACACCGGTTCAACGTTTAACGTTCAACGCTATGATCGATGTTCCCTATAAGCTATTGTATTAATACGTAAATAACGTTGAACTTTGAACATTGAACGTTGAACGATAACCATAGGATCAAAACACATGACCCGATCGAAAGTTGTAGTTTCGAAGACATCACCAGAGTCAGTTATAGACGACTACGGCTCCATTATGAGGCAGGCAGGGTACCGTGAGGAGATCAGCCCTGACATACCTACGCTTCTCAAGCTCAACCTCTCCTGGACGAAGTATTTTCCCGCATGTTCCTCTCAGCCCTGGCAGGTACACGGTGTTGTCAAGACCCTTCGCGAGGACGGTTACAGGCCGGATATGGTCATTCCGGTGGAGAACAAGACTGTCGTTACCGATCCAATAAAGGGGGCAGTGAACAACAGGTGGCTGAACACGTTAAAGTCCTACGATCTGGACTACATTCCCCTGACTGACGTCAAGTGGATCAAGTATCAATTTTCTGAGCCACTCATGAAGCTTCACGAGATATTCCCTGAAGGGATAGAGATCCCGGAGATGTTCCTTGGTAAGAACGTCATCCACCTGCCCACGGTGAAGACTCACGGACACAGCGTTACTACCGGTGCCGTCAAGAACTCCTTCGGAGGGCTTCTCAAGACGGTGAGGCACTATGCCCATAAATACATACACGAGGTGTTAGTTGACCTCATGATCATGCAGAAAGAGCTCCATCCAGGGATCTTCGCTGTTATGGATGGGACTGTATGCGGAAACGGGGCCGGGCCCCGTACTATGGACCCTGTTGAAAAGGATTTCATACTCGCCAGCGCCGACAGTGTGGCCATTGACGCTGTAGCCGCGGCCATGATGGGTTTTGATCCTTTGAGTATTCCGTACCTTGCCATGTGCCAGGACAAGGGACTTGGAACCGCGGATCTTTCCGAGATCGATGTAGTAGGGGAGGATATAAGCGGTCTTGACTTCGGGTTCGAGTCTAAAAAGAGCATTGTTATCTGGGGAGACCAGTTTATCAGGAAGGGGCCGCTCCAGCCCCTGGAAAAGATCCTGCTTCATTCACCCCTCGTAGTATGGGCGCCCTTTGCGTCCAACGTCTACCACGACCTTCTCTGGTACCCTACGGTGGGCAAAAGCATAATAAGACGATTCAATAAAGGGAAATGGGGGAAGTTGTTTGACTCCTACCGCTAGGAAAAGCGGAAAGGGGTCCCATGGCAGGAACGCCATTTTGTGGACGGTTCTGGGCGGAGCCGTCGTCTTTGCCCTGCTAACGTTCATCTCTGATTTTGATGTACTCGTAACATCTCTAAAAAATTTCCCGGTCGAGATCCTCTTTCTTGCAGCTATCCTGTCCCTTGGCAACTACTATCTGCGGTACGTCAAGTGGCACTGGTACCTTGCCAGGATGGGCCAGAAGATCAGAATATGGCCTAATATGCTTGTCTTTCTTTCGGGATTTGCCCTGACCGTAACGCCGGGGAAAGTCGGCGAGTTCATCAAGACCTTTATCCTTAAACAGAAGCACGAGGTGCCCTATACAGCCTCAACGGCCGCTCTCCTCATGGAGAGGTTCACGGACGTTATAGCCCTTCTGCTTATCGCCTGCCTGGGGTTCTTTCTGGAGTTCCTGCATCTCGCGGCGGCAGTGGCCTGTATTCTTTTTATAATCGCGTTTGTGCTGCTTTTCAGAAACCGCGTTATCGCCCATTGGCTAATCCGGTATACGGCACGTTTCAGGAAGCTTAAAAAGTTCTCTGAAAATCTGGAGGCTTTCTACAACACCGGGTGGACGCTTCTCGAAATGGATATTCTGTCGGGAGCGATCGTGATCAGCATAGCGGCATGGCTGCTCGAGGGTCTGGAGTATACTTTAATAGTTCAAGCTCTTGGCTTTGATATCACCTTGATGGAGGGGGTTTTCATCTATTCGGTAGCCCTTCTCGGGGGCGCGCTAACAATTTTCCTGGGTGGGTTAGGGGCTACAGAAGGCGCTCTGGTGGGTCTGGGGATAGCCTTCGGGATGAGCAGGACCGTTTCAGTGGCATCGGCTATTATAGTAAGGCTCATGACGCTGTGGTTCGCCGTGGTTATTGGATGGATTGTCTTTGTGTTTACGCCGGGTTATCTGGGACTTTTAAAAATATCTGATTCAAATGAGGGGGATAGTGAACAGGTCCAAGATCCAATGTCCAAGATCCAAGATCGACGTTGAACGTTAAACATGGAACGTTGAACGCCTCTTGTTACCATAAACATAATTGCGCATAAGATATATTATGTAAAGTTACGCATATTGGGGGCCTAAAACAGGCATTGGAGAATGGAAATTGGATAGATATTAGAAGTTGTTAATTGATTGTTTTGAATGAAGCCCAGAGCCCATAGCCTGTTTTACGCATTACGCGTCACGCATCACGATCTTGGACCTTGGACATTGGACTTTGGACGCGCTTAATCAACCACTTCAAGGTCCACTAATGAAAAAGACGCTACATCAAACAACCCCCTATCGGTAATCTTGAGCTCCGGTATGACCGGCAGCGCCAGGAATGAGAGCGCCATGAAAGGATCTCCTCCCTCGATCCCCGTTTCAGGAACAACTTTTTTTAGCTCACCAAGATCATAGAGTAACTGCTCAGCATTGCGATCGCTGATAAGGCCGCATATTGGAAGTGGCAAAACTGCCTTTGACTTCTCATCAAGGGCAATACAAAGGCCCCCTCCGCATTCGATTAGAGAATTTACGGCGGATGTTGCGGAAACTTCATCCATGCTTACGCAAATTATATTGTGTGAATCATGGGCTACGCTGGAAGCTATTGCGCCTCGCTTGAGACCGAGTCCCTTAACGATACCTTTTGCGATGCGACCACTGGCTTTATGACGCTCGAATACGTAAATACTAGCAAGATCCTCGGCTGGATCCGGTGTAAAAACCCCATGTTTGTCAACATTTACCTGATCTATCAGGGAATTTGTGATCAATGATCCGTACTCAACCTCGATAATACGCACTCGGGGTTTCTCGTTTGAAAGAGTTAACTTCAGGTCTTCAGGCTTTACGGGGTTCATGTGAACTGTATTCACATTGGAGTTCTGTACAGTTGAATGAACAACCGGAACCTTGAGATAGCCATCAGAAGCTACTTCCTTGCCAGATTTTATTACTTTAAGCACCTTGAATGACTCAAGGTCCTCAACGAGAACCAAGTCTGCCAGGTATCCTGGAGCGATAGCGCCCCTGTCGAAAAGCCTGAAGTACTCAGCGGGATTCAATGTGACCATTTGCAGGGCTTGTGCAGGATCGATCCCGAAACTGACTGCTTTTCTGAGTAGAAGATCCATATGTCCCTGTGAGGCCAGCTCATCGGCGTGACGGTCATCCGTGGCAAGCATAAAACGTCTTGAATTTGACGAACTTATGGCAGGTAGCAGGTTATCCAGATCATGGGCACTGGTGCCTTCTCTTATCATAATGCGCATTCCCAATCGTACTTTTTCAAGAGCTTCCTCGGCAGAAGTACATTCATGATCTGAATGTATTCCCGCTGCCACATAGGCATTGAGCTGCTTTCCGGTAACCAGGGGCGCATGTCCGTCTACAGGCCTGCCTCTGCTAATCATTATTTTGCTGAGCACTTCGTCATTGCCAGTGATCACACCGGGGAAGTTCATGACCTCAGCAAGGCCTAACACTCTGGAATGATTGAATAAATTCTTAATATCTCTTGCATCTATGTGTGCACCCGCAGTTTCGAACTCTGTTGCAGGGACACACGATGGAGCCATAACAAACAGGTCGAACGGGAGGTCCTCACTATCGGAGAGGAGGAATTCAATACCTTCAATACCGGAAACGTTGGCTATCTCATGTGGATCAGCTACCAGACATGTGGTTCCTCGCGGCACTATCAGTCTGGCAAGTTCTGAGGGCCTCAGCATAGTGCTCTCTATGTGAAAGTGTGATTCGATAAAACCCGGCACAATATAGGAGCCCTCAGCGTCCAGGACATTCCTTCCTTCATAGCCACTATCCAGACCCGCTATTCTGTCCCCATATATGGCAACCTCTGTTTCCACGATCTCACAGGTAAAGACGTTGACTACCTTTACGTTTTTGATCACGAGATCCGGAAAAATATCACCCCTTGCAGCAGCCATTAAATCCTTAAAGTAATCCATTAAGTATTTCCCCCGTTATCAATAATAACTGCATGTTACCTTATTATACTCATGTATAACATTAAGTATATGTTTTCTCTAACTCAAGGTCCCAGATCCAAAATCCAAGATCGGTTTAAAATCCAATGTCAAAAGTCCAATATCATATTTGAATATATAATAGAACTGATCTTGGATCTTGGATATTAGATCTTGGATCATATCAAAGAACCCCATGAAAGGGCGTATCACAACCTGGACAACTCCCCTCCCCTTCAATGAAGCTGTCAGTAAGTGAAAAACCGGCTCGCTCAAGGAGTCTGTGACCACATTTATGACATTCGGTGACATCGGAATCAACCGGTACATTTCCCATATAGATGTACTTAAGGCCGGCCTTTTCACCTGCTCTAGCTGCCTTTGTCAGTGAAGATAGAGGAGTCGGTGGTCTGTCCTGCATCTTGTATGTAGGATGGAAACGGGATATATGCCATGGGATCAGCGGGTCCAGCGATGCTATAAAGTTAGAAACGAATTCCAGTGATTTATCGTCGTCATTCAGACCGGGTATAAGCAGGGTTGTAATTTCGATCCAAACGCCAGCCTCGTGAAGGGCCTCGATCGATTCAAGAACAGGTTCCAACCTGCCCTTGCAGAAGGTTCTGTAATGCTCTTCGGAGGCGCCCTTCAGATCTATATTAGCGGCATCAAGGCCTGGAACTAATGCATCAATCGCTTCCGGGGTAAGGAAACCGTTGGTAACGAATACATTAGCCATATTATTTTCATGAGCAAGGACAAAGCAGTCCAGGGCAAACTCCGCGAATATTATTGGTTCTGTGTATGTATAAGAGATCGATCTGCATCCTGATTTTTCAGCGGCATTGACAATATCTTCAGGTAATCTGTCTTCCCCGGGAATCGGATCCAGTAATGGTGCCTCGAGACTGATGTAATGGTTCTGGCAGTGTGTGCAACTCATGTTGCAGCCGCAGGTTGCGATGGAGTAAGAGCGGCTCCCGGGCTGGAAATGGTAAAGAGGTTTTTTTTCTATGGGATCGATATTTTCGGCAATAATGCGTCCATAGACATGGGTATAGAGTTTGCCATCCCTGTTTTCCCTGACTTGGCAAATACCCCGTCTAGAGGGATTGATAACACACCTGTGAGCACAAAGATGGCAGCGGACAGCATCCTTCTCCAGCTTTTCAAAGAGGATGGCCTCGCGAATCATTTATCAGGTGCTCTGTTGCAAACCTGCGGGGATGAAGCGATGAGTGCATTTGGGGCATCTGATACGTATTTTCTTCTTGGCCATGAGGGTTGTGAAGGTAAGGCTGCCGACAGCGCCGCATTCAGGACAGGCTACTTTTATTCGTGCGTGTCGGTCCATGGCCATCGTCTCATCCAGTGACCCGGGCGATAATAGATTAACGTCCTCTGCAGGAGACCTTGCCAGAACTACATGGAGGTGATGACTTCCCAGGGTTACCTTGTCTCCGTCCTGGAGGATTAACTCTTTCGTAAGATTATCGTTGACGAAAATGCCGTTGAGACTGTCCAGGTCCTTGACGATCAGCTTGCCATCCTTTTCTTCAAAGGACGCATGCATCCTTGATATTCCGGGATCGTTAAGACTCAGATCAGCTTCGTCTCCCCTGCCTACAGTAAAAGGATAGTGAGTCACGCTGATACGCTTCAGAGTGCGGGTTTTATCCCTCACAATGAGTTCGGCCATGGCCTTTGTGTAATAGCCAAAAACACCACCAGGATATTCAGCTTCACCCTCAAGATACTCGCTGCCTGGATTTGTGGAGAGATTTTCATAGATCTGTATCCTGACAGTACCTCCGTGGCTGGTACTCGCTTCAATTCTCTTGAACAGGTCGTGCCAGTCGATGCCACCTGAGGATTGTACGTACTGATCCGAAAAATAGGCCTTTACCGCCCTACCCTCCCTCGCAAAGACCATGTTGTATACTCCCTCCTGTATCAATGCGATGAGGGAGTCCTTTCTGCCTCGCATCATCTTTACGACCAGTTCCTCTATCTTCAGGAACTCCGAGCTTCCGCCAGTCTCCGGAGAACGCTGCAGCAGCACTAGTATGGATTTCAGTAATATAGGATCAGTTTTCAGGAAATGGAGGCGGCAGTTGGGATTAGTAGCAATAAAGATAAAGAAGTCCCTTATGGATATTTCCTCAAGCCCTTCCTTTTCCAGGATTCTCCCGGCAGCGTAGGGTTTTCTTTGAAAGAAGAACAGAAAATAAGGATTTTCATCGGTGGCATCCTTCGAAGTGACACAATATCCATATTCGAAGCTGCCCATTTCGTTGGCGCCCGAGAGTATATCGTCAAATATACCCGGGGTCGGAGGTGTATCGTGAAGAACTACAGAAGAGAAAGGAAAGATAGGAGAAATCTCTGTGAAGCTGTGCATAAATTGACTCCCAAAAAGTGTCAGAACTGAATCTGATGTTATCTCACAATGAGTTTGTTGACAAGGGGCCCGGTAAGTAATAACTATTAAAGCAGTTTCCCTTCGACAAGCTCAGGGTCGTGAGCCAGTCGAACGACAGGTATCAGGTTTCAAGTTTCAAGTAAAACTGACAATCAGATATTCGATCCTGATCTGGCGGGAATTTCACTAAACCTGAGGAGAGGTAAACTTTGGCTGAATATACACTAGAGGAAATACTGGCGAAAAAGGAAAAAGGCGAGAGTCTGGCTGGAGCCAATCTCGTAAGGATATCGTTGCGAGGTACTGACCTGTCGGATGTCGATTTTTCCGGTGCGAACCTTCAGTACGCTGATCTGTCTGAGGCCAACCTCGCAAATAGCGATCTGTCCGGAGCTGACCTTTCGTATGCCAGCCTGGTGGGCTCAAACCTGGAAAATGCCACTCTTAGCGGCTCGCAGCTTACCGGGGCTGACCTTTCTGGAGCCAATGCCTCTGGCATCGATGCAAAAGGTATTAACATGGACGATTCCAAACTGGAGGAATGCAATTTCTCTTCAGCAGACATTTCCGGAGCTTCCCTTCGAAGGGCCAGGGGTAATAATCTAACTGCGCCGGGGGCGATCTTCAATGACAGTAATCTTGATGAAATCCTGCTCATAAATGCAAACCTGCGTGGAACATCAATGGTAGATGTAAGCCTTGTAAACGCTTCACTTCAGAAGGCGGATCTCTCGGGGGCGGACCTTAAAGGTGGGAACCTTACTCGGGCTGATTTACAAGGTACCTTACTGGTCTCAACAGGCTTCAACGGGAGTGTTCTCCTGAAGGCGAAGCTAGAGGAGGCCAAAGGCGAAGGTGCGGATTTTTCACTGAGCAACCTTACAGGTATCGTGATGTCCGGAGCGCAATTCAGGAGGGCTATTTTCAGAAATGCTGAGTTGACACAAGCGGATATGGGATCAGGAGATTTTTCCGACTGTGACATGAACTATGCAAAGATGACTTATTCTACTGCTATCGGCGCAAAAATGACTAAAGCCTCCTTTATCGGTGCTACCCTTACAGAGGCAAAGATCAGTAAATGTCAATTGGATGGTGCGAACTTCACTGGAGCACGGATGGAAGGATGCAACCTGTCCGGTTCAGACCTGTCGGGTGCGAACCTCAAGAATGCTGATCTTACAAGGGCAGATTTTGCAAGTGCAAATCTTGCCCGAGCTGATATGACCGGAGCGACCATTATAGGCGCCGACCTTGCTGACGCAAATCTGGAGGGGACGGTGCATCCGGGGAAATCTGAATAAGATCGGGTTCAACGTTTAACCACGCCTCTGGCGTGGCAGACGTTCAATGTTCAATGTTATAAAAATCAACTGTTCAAATCGACGTTGAACGTTGAACATTGCACGTTGAACCAGTTTAACTAGCCTTTTACTACCTTCTTCAACTCTTCCAGTATTTCCGGAATATTTGGATATCTCTTCTCCGCATCCTTTTCCATGCACCGCATAATGATAGTGGAAAGTTCAGGAGGGATTGATTCATCAACTTCATGGGGAGGTCTGGCCGGTGTGTGGACGTGATGGTACAGCACATCCCCCTCTGTGAAAGGAACTGATCCTGTGAGGAATTCGTAGAGTGTAATACCAGCTGAGTACAGATCAGCCCTGTGATCTACAGTGCCCCCGAGGATCTGTTCAGGAGCCATGTAGTATGGAGTACCTGCCATCTGAGTGTGAGTTCGCCTGCCCTCTTCGATCACCCTTGCCAGGCCAAAGTCGGTTATTTTAACCAGCTTTTCTTCTTGCGCCCATAGGAGATTTGCGGGTTTGATGTCCCTGTGCACGATACCTCTGCTGTGGGCATAAGCAAGGGCATGCAGAACCTGAGTAATAAGGAGAAGAGCGGTTTTCTGTTCGAATTTTCCCTCCTTTTCCAGAAGTTCCTTCAGGGACTTGCCTTCCACAAGTTCCATGATTATGTAGTATTCTTCCGCGTTCCTGTCTGCATCGAAGATCGTAACGATATTGGGGTGAGACAGCCTGGCGGCGGACTTTGCCTCCCTCAGGAACATATCAAGAACACGCTTGTTTCGCTGGACCTGAGGAGGCAGAATTTTGTAGGCTACCATCCTGTCCAGTATGGTGTCTTTTGCGCTGTAGACAACCCCCATTCCTCCCCTGCCGATTTCCTCGATTATTTCGTATCTGCCCTGTTTTTGGCGCGATTCAGTTTGAACGACGGTTACATCGCCTGGTACATCACCTGTTTCGGGCTGAGTCCGGGGACTGATGGGTGATGTTGCCAGCAATCCCTTAACGTTCTGTAACTGATCCTTAACATCCCTGTAATGATAATCAACCATCAATATCTTTTCTAAAATAGAAAGTGCTCCCTGGTACTGACCATCCTCTCTGAGGCAGATGGCGAATCGATAATAGGACTCAAGATTATCCCTGCGAACGTCCCCGTCCTGGAGAGCTTTCTGGAAACTGGCAATAGCCAGGGGCCATATCTTCTGGCCGTAAAACAACTCTCCTAAAAGACGGTTGGCATCGGAGAAATCGGGATCGTTTTCCTCAACCTTCTGGAGTGCTTCTGTTGCGGCCTGGTTTTTTCCATGTTCAATAAGTCTCTTGGCTACTTGAAAGAAAAGGCCAGCTTCCTCAAGTGCTTTTACTTCCTGATCGGCTTCTCCCATCTCTCTGTAGATCTCGGCGGCTTCCCTGGCCTCGCCGGCAGCAACCAGCAGTTCAGCCGCTTCAGATGGCCTGCTGAGTTTGAGGAGGATATCGGCGGCCGACCTGTTCTCATTCGCCATCCTGAAAGCGTCTGCCGCTTTTTCCATCATGTCTGCCTGCCTGTAGACCTGACCGGCCTTCTTCCACTCTCCCAAACGTGTAAAAAGATCAGCGGCTTCTGAAAGCTTTCCCTCCTCCAGCAGGGCCTCAGCGATATCGTGGCCGCCGTCGTCCGGATGGTCGAAAGATTCCATAACTCTGGCTGCTGCCGCAGTATCCTTGATCTGCATGTAGAGTTTTGATGCTCTGCGTTTGTCGCCGAGTTCCTCGTACAGTTTTGCAGCATTTGATATAAGGCCGCCAAGTTCCAGTGCCTGTGCTGCCTTCTTTTTATTATCTGATTCAATGAGACTCGCAGAAGCCAGAAGTGCCAGGTTCCTGGCTACTGCATCTTCATCAAGAGATACTGAGGCATTTCTTCTGCTGATCCTCTCCTGAAGAGCCCGCAATAGATATGGAGCAGACTTTGCGTGGTCACCGTTACTTGAAAGAAGTTCTCCCGCTTTCTGATAGAGCCCCATCTTGCCGTAGCATTCAGCAGCTTTTAAAGGTTCACTACCCCGTTCGAAAAGTGGCGCGGCGTCCTGGTACAGTCCTATTCTCAGCAAGTTCTCACCAGCCTGCGCAAAATCCTTTCCTTTCAGGAAGAGATCTGCTGCTTTGCTGTAATCCTCAACCTTTACCAGACACTTGGCAGCGTTGATAAAATCATCACTCTTCAGGCAGGCTTCGGCTGCCTTTCGGTAATCCCAGATCTGGATGAAAGCTTTTGCGGCAGCCTCATAGCTTTTTGCAGCCATGTATAGATCACCGGCATCCTTGAAATTCCCTTTTTTCTCTGCTTTTTTCGCATTTTTCAGAAGAGTGCGAGACGGCCTGTCCAATTTTGATCGAGTCTGCCTGTTGCGGAAGAGAAAGACTATGAAGAATAGTATTGAAAGGCAGGCAGCTGTGAAGGTGATCGAATCGATCAGCCCGAATTCCCACGGGGATGGCAGATCGTATCTGGATAGATACTGCTCAACGACTAATCTGGCCTGCTGGAGGATCTCCATAACTGATGAATTATATGGAATTTGTTGGGGTTTAACAAGATTATCTGATGAGATCGTGTTCCAGGTTTCAACTTCCAGGTTCCAAGGATATTATCCTGGAATGAATATATATCTTACATGGAACTTGGATCATGGAACTTGGAACCAGGTCAGCACTATCTCAAGAGATGCATCCCCAAAAAGGTAACAAGCAGCTGTAGTCCGACGATCCCGCTAGTGTAGACCCTGGCTGGGCGTGAAACTATGGTGAATCTGTTATCACGAATAGCCTGGAAAATGGAATCCTGGTCCTGCACAGAGTCAATAAGGGTGTAGGTAAAGTCCAGCTGCCTGAGAGAGTGGGCGTCAGACAGCCCCAGAAGCGGTTTGTTGTGCTTTTTTGAAAACTCCTGTGCCCTCAGGTTGAAGTTGACGTTCTTGGTGTACAGGTGCGAGTATTCGACTGCATCGAAGAGATATGGGAAACGATCCAGGACGTTTCCCAGGCAGTTATAATTTGGATAATAGGGGTGAGGGGCTACGATAAAGGCCCCGGCTGATCGCAGCCTGCGAAGGTCAAAGAGGGAGAGATTGCTCCATTTTTCCCTCATGCCACCTACTCCGTAGATGAGCACGTGTTTACCCATAACCGTCGCCTCGACACCCGGTATGAGAAGAATGCCCTTCTCAGCAGCGTAGCCAGCGAGTTCGCTGTTGTATGTTACTGTGTTGTGGTTAGTAATGGATATAACATGGTAACCATAGTCGGATGCACTGTCGATCAGATCCAGGGCTGAGTACGTCAACTGGTGCCGTGGATCCTCTTTGGTGTGAATGTGCAGATCGCATTTAAGTTTCATATTGTACTTATCCTCGTTGTTTGTAATATCCGGATTGAGTCAATATTCTCTCCAACCCTTGGCCAACAGCTTCCCCTGATAACAAATATGTAATCACCTGTCAATGTGTCATTCGTGATCCAAGATCCGTGATCCAATGTCCAAGATCTCTCTTGCTTAAAGCTGGTCTTGACCTTGGATCCGGGATTTTGGATCTTGGATTATTACCTTGGAACTTGGAACTAATCCCAACACTACATTTCCCACTTATCGTCTTCAGGCGGCCGCCCATCGTATCGGAACGGGCTGTTCCGGCCATAACCGGATATATCGCGCATCTTGAGGTTTGCTGCTCTTTTCAGACTCCGCCACTTAAGAATAATTATGATTCCAGTTAAAACCAGAATGACGGGTAATATGTGTGATTTGAGGCGGTTTTTCAGGAGTGTGATAACACCGGGTTTTTCAGTATCGGGTCTGGCATTCGTACTACCGGGTTCGTCGGGGAGTATATCCACAAGTCTCTTGAATACCCAGACATGCTGGCCGTCAACAGTAGCTATCTGGCACCAGAGGCCCTCAACCTTGATCAATGGATACTTCTGTCCGGCTTCAGCCTGGAATACAACAGGGTGGCTGGTACCGGGGCCCTGGCGGACATTAACAGGGGTGCCCATTATCTTAACGTAATCCGCCAGAATTTTTGCTGGGAAAGCAGACATCATGATAAACAGGAAAAAAAACAGGATTACAGTTCTTGTTATGGGATTTTCGCTAGGCAGCATGGCAACAGAACTCTAGACACTACAGTGTGGTATGTCAAGGTTGTTCGAGCATTAGATATAGGCTCTGGGCGTTGGGCTATGGGCCATGGGCTATGTCTATAAAATCTCAATTCTTCATAGATGTTGACCGAAGCACAAACCTCATAGCTCACAGCACATCGGTTATTAGTTGATGGTTTTGTTTTTAAACCTATAGCCTGCCGCCTACAGCCTATAGCCTGATTTTCGCATTACGCGTCACGAATTCCGATCTTGGTTTTTGGACCTTGGACCTTGGATCAAGTCACTTTCAACTGACTTTCCATTACACCCTCAACCTTCTCAAGAAGCAGGTTTCTTTCAGCATAGGTATAATCAGACGTTGGGATAGGTTTGCATACAGTTACTCGTACCGTGCCCCCCAATGACGCGTAGGAGCCCTTCGGCATGATCTCTCTGCTCCCCTGAATGATCACAGGCAGGATCGGAAGGCCTGCCTCAAGGGCCAGTATAAATGCCCCTTTTTTGAAGGGCAGCAAGTTGCCGGTTGTTGACCTGGTACCTTCGGGTGCCATTACAATGGAAACACCCAATTCCCGCATGGCGTTTCCAGCTTCTTTCAAACCTTTTAAGGAGTCCCTATAGTTTGAACGCTCAATAAAAATATGGCCGCTTCTTCTGGCGGTACCACCGAAAAACGGCACCTTTAACAGGTCTCGCTTCGCAACAAACCTCAACTGAAGTGGCAGTGACTGGATAATCACGGGTATATCCACATAACTCTGATGATTAAAGATAACGACAAATGGCCCATCGTTGACAGTTAAATTCTCCTTCCCGTGGACTACAATTCGAACTCCGGAGATTACCAGTACAATTCGAGTCCAGGTACGGCCGATCCAATTATATACGCGGTGCCCTCCAGGATCAAAATAACTGAGGAGTATTCCCCCTGTGCCCCATAGAAGTATGGAAAGTGGTATCAGAATGAGGAACCTGACTTGGATGAACAGCCTGTGGAGAATTTTCATAGTGGGTGAAGCTATCATATCGAAATAAAAGTTGATAGTTGTTGGTTATGGAAATTGGAAATTGGGCTTTGAGCATTAGAACATTAGATATTAGAAGTGTTTAGTTGATGGTTTTGAATGAAGCCTATAGCCTCGAGCCTGTTTTTACCATTACGCATTACGCGTCACGAATTGCTAATTACTAATCACCAATAACCAATCACTCATTACTCATCACGCATAACGATAATCACGTGTAACATGGAAATATTCCGGGCATTAAACAAGGAGATTATTGATAGTGCCAGCGATGTCGGAAAAGGACAGGGGTTTTGAGAAGATCTTCAATGCTCCGGCATCCTGTGCCGATGTGACGAGGTGTGGTGAGTCCGCAGCGGTGATAACGAGGACAAATAGTTCCGGAGTCTTATCGATAGCTATCCTTATCAGCTCTATACCATCCATCTCTGGCATCATCAGATCTGTAATCATCACAGAGATCGGATTTGACTCCAGGATTTCCAGAGCTTTGTGCCCCCCCTCAGCCTCATAGGCATCGAAGCCTTCGGACTCCAGAAATCGAGTAAGTGACCATCGAAGAAGATCCTCGTCGTCAACTACAAGTATTTTTCTGGAACAATTCTGCATTGTTCGATTATTACAAGCAAATTACGAACCAATTTCTGATCTGACAATGAAAGCTAAATAATTCAATGTAAACAGGAAGTAAGAGATTGATATAAAACCGTTATCGGTATTCATGAAGTGTGATTTAACCCAGTGTGATGGATTTCACGCACTTTTTTGTGCCTCGCTCAAGTTTAAAACTGAGCTTCGCACAGATCCAATATCCCGGATCCAAAGTCCAAGATCGGTCCAAAATCCAATGTCCAAAGTCCAATATCATATTGGAATATATAATAGAACCGATCTTGGATCTTGGACATAGGATCTCGGACCGACTTTTATTCTTGGACGTTGGGCGTTGGTCGTTGGACGAAAAAAAGAGGGCCCCGAATACCGGAGCCCTTCAATAATAAACAGAGGTTGCTGAGTTTAATACTACTGCATTTTCAGAATATCCCCTCTCTTGAATCCCGAACCCTCTAGAGTTTCAGCGATAGAAAATTTGTCCAGTACCTGAGAAACCTGGACTGATCCGACCCTGGTGATCGTGCTCCCCAGGCTCAGGCCGGTGTCGGGATCGATCAATTCCTCACCCTTGGAAAAGACTGTAAAGTAGGTCCCGGAGGATATGCCCATATTGAGACCGCCGTTCACGTAGATTTTGCTTCCGACTACCTTGACTACCCTGCCCTGCCAGGGTCTGTTCTCCATATTATTTACAACAAAAGCCGTAGCGGCAGTAACCGCCTGTCGGGTTGCTTTACCCAGGGCTGTCTTCTTGTAGGAGGTTCCTCCAAAGGCGATACCCTTGAAAAATGCAATTCCACCTATACCAGTGGTCTTTATCTTCCCTTCTGCCCTATGGGACTGAATTATCTGGCCGCTTGTGGCATCTATCAGGCGTACATCAATAGCCACGTGGCCTGTGCTGGATTTGCCCCCTATCGCTATGCCCCTCAAAACAATGCCAGCTCCACCACCACTTTCCTTTTCGATAAACTCAGTTACAGCTCCCTTGATAAGGATCTGAGCACCAAGCACCTCACCTATTCTCGCCTCCGTCCCTCTCCTGACTCTTCCACCAGCTGCCAGATCCTGCTCGGCAAGAACTTCATCCAGAGCCCCACGCTCGACGACTATAAAGCGGTTCGTTTTCATGAGTTCAGTTATGACCATCTCTGTAAGTCGTTCTTCTATATTCCAGCTCCTGTCCCACCAGCGATTAGACATTTTGTTCTCAAAAGGCAGGACCGCTATCCTCTTTTTTGGCCCGCTGTATGGAAGATATGTTACCTCCTCTTCTGCCCTAACCTGTTCTGAACCACTTGCGGCTACACAGGCTGTCAACAGGAACACCATGGCTGGAGCGATTAACCATCTCACTGCTTTATTGATTTTAGGCATCCCTTTTTTTCCTCCTTAATGTAGAGTGCTCCCATTATCCTGGGGCACCGATGATTCCTTTGACTTATTTCTTGACCTTCCGGTAAAACCGGCCACCATCTTTATAACATCTTTTCTGCATACTGGACAAAGGGTGAAGCTCTCTTCGAAAAAAACCTGGTCTTCCATTTCTCTTTTAACTACACTGCCTAACTCTTCCACGACCCGGTCCAGGAGGTATTCGTCCTCTTCTTTAACGGTACCATCATAACCCGCTAATATCCTGAGTTCCAGGATGTAGGAAGTTGAACCTGGTGCAAGATCTTTTAAACACCTGCTGCACTCATGGCTATCCATGATTTACCTCAAGCAGTTCCCCTACCGCGTTCAGGAGTTGTTCCCGTGTGAAGGGTTTTGGAAGAAATGAATCAGCACCGCACCGCTCTGCGTTTTCGCGGTTGGTAACATCATCATAGAAGGCACTAATAAGAAGGATCGGAATACGATTGTCGCCCTCCTCCTTACTCCTTATGACGATTGCCACGTTAAAGCCATCTCCCTTGGGCATCGATATGTCGCTTATAACAAGGTCAGGTTTGATGTCTACAAACTGGTTGATCGCTTCTTCTCCATCAATGGCTTTGAATACCTGGTATCCGCTTCTCTCCAATATGATCCTTAGTATCTCCTGGATACTGGGATCGTCGTCTATTACGAGGATTTTTTTCAACTCCGATGTCATATTTTCTTTTCCTCGGTGTGGATGTGTTTACTCAGCAAAACGTCAAAAAGCCTGTTGAAAACGTTCATGGCTGCATCCTCTCTGGCCACTTCCTCATCAATATTCAGTTGCAGCACAGGAAGGTCAAGCTCTTTTTTGACATACTCCATGAGTTCATTTATTTCCAGGTCGCTCTTCTCGACTGAACTCGTCAGGAATATTGCTCCTGCAGAGCCTTCAGAGAAGGGTTTCAACAGCGGATATGACTCCTCGCGGGAAGGTAGAGCAAAGAGATTAAGCTTGGTTTTTTCACTTATACTGAGGCTCCCAAGATTACCGAATGATGCTGAAATGATCTCCTGGTTTGAGAAGTTATCCCTTGCCAGTGTAAACTCACTGAGGTAATTCGCGGATGCTGTAAACTCCTTGATGAGATCAGCAGTAGGTGAAAAAAGGAGGATCTTACCCCAGTCGGTTCCCTGAAAATCTGAGGTACTGGAACTCAGTATCTTTCTTATTTTGAGCGCCTGATCAGGACTAACCAGGGGCATTTCTTCCCTCGGGGCTTTCTTTTCATCGTGGTGGACCTCAATGATCTCCATTTGTATCAGACCGAGTAACGCTTTGCATATCTCGTAATCGGTAAAATTGCACTTGTCGATCACCTGATCAGCGGTTTCATAAAATTCAAGGAGAAGGATCACCTCCTGAGTAACCGGGCGCAGATTTTTCGGCAGTTCGCCCTTGCCCTTTTTCAATTTAAGGTGTGCCGAAACGGGCGGCATTTTTGACTGAAGCGTCTCCCACTCGTCGAGCTGCCTCATTCCCTCCATCAGAAGTGCGTCAATTGATCTGGAAATGTTCCGGGCGACCGTGAATTTTTCCGGCCTGTAATTAAAAGTGCCCTCCTGCCATCTCAGGATCCTGTAGAGAGCTTTTTCACCTGAGATCAGACCAAGGGTCGTGCTCACTACATCACCCTCCTTCAGGTGTATGATTCCCTCAGACTCTTCTCCGTTGGCTATTGTAATGATACCCGTTCGTCTGTTGAGGCTGAAGATCTGCAGAAGGTCCACAAGATTGACCTCCTTAAGATGCCCCTCAACCCCAGCGCCTTTTTCCTCGAGCCTGTCTTTCTGAGCAAGTGAGGGATTAAAAGCTTCTTCTATCCTCCTGGATATTTCCTCCCAGTTGAATGGCTTGTAAAGACATATATCCGGGCCGATGGAGGCAAGAGTAAAATCCTTCTCCCTTTCCGAGTTAACGAGAAAAACAAATGGGATGTGGAAGGTCGTGGGGTTGTTCCTGATGAAGGCCCTGAGACGTTCACCACTGAATACAGGAAGGTGATAGTTGGTTATCACAAGATCAGGTTTATTAGTCAGAACAGCTTCAAGCGCTGACGCGCCATCAGATGTGGTCTCCACCGTAAACTGGGCTTTTGAGAGCCTTTTTCCCAGTTTTCTCCTGAAAGAGTTGTTTTCGTCTACCAGTAGTATTCGTTTGGCCATGTTTTCTCTGCTTTACCCTATTAGCGGAAAATAGAAAATAGAAATTGGAAATTAGACACGTACAACCTAATAAAGTGATTGGTTATTGGTGATTAGTAAATCATGAATAATGTCTAATGCTCTAATTTTTAATGCTCTAATGATCTAAACCCAATCTCCAAAATCCAAGATCAAAAAATCGGTCCAAGATCCGTGATCCAAGATCCAAAATCAATTCAGATAATGTGCATGATCCTGGACTATGGACCTTGGATCTGGGATTAGCACTATATTTGATCCTGCAGTGAATACTCCTCTCTCAGTTTGAAAACGAATCTCTCCACAAGCTTGTCATGGGATGTATGGATGCCCTTCCATTCATCTCCCTTGTTATGAACGCCGAGAAGACCGTACGCATTCAAGTCTGTCAGGAGCAGAATAAATTGAAAAGATTCGCATAATTCCTTTGGTATTGAAACCGTATTGATATTGAATTCCTTAAGTGATTGAAGCCCCGTAAGATCACCGAGCACACAGATCTTTGTTGACACCTCTGAAATTTCAGTATTCTTTTGCAGAAGTGCTTCCGTAATATAAAGATTATTTGTGCCTATGTACAAAAGTCCTCTCCTCACAGGATTGAGAACTATATTGCTGGCGATAGCCTCCTGAAGAAGGTACGAGAAGCTCGATTGAAAATCGATGTAGCGAGTATCGGTTATTTCGCTAAAATCCGTTTTCCAGCTGTCTCCTGTGGCCATCTCAACCATTTCCCAGAATTTCATTGGTCCCCAGTCAAAACTGTTGAAAGGGTCCTGACGGCTGAATTTTGCCTTCTCGAGACTCTTCATTAGGAGAGCGTCTACTTCCTCACCGTCTTCCGGGAAACATGCAATTCCATAATGAGGTGTAAGACCGTAACGTTCAAATCTTTCTCCCAGATACTCCAGCTTTTCAAAACCATTCCTGATCCTTTCAACGGTGATCCGACATCCCAGATTGTCGGTATCCGGAAGCCCCAATAGAAAACGAAAATTACCCACGTGGGATATTATGTCGTTATCTCTTAACAGTCCCTTCAGGGTTTCGGCTATGTCGCGAAGGAGTCCCTGGGTCAAGCGATAACTCTGCTCTTTCTGAAAAGTCTCGGCTCCGGCAAACTCCATATTAACAAGGCCGAGTCTCCTGCCATATCTTCCGGACATAGTTATCTGTCGATGAAGAAAATCAAGAATGAACGCTTCGTTATACGTATCAGAGTCAAGGTCTCTAAGGGGGTTTGAGCGAATCCTGTCCAGTGTAAGAGCATTGTGGAGGAAAGGGGAAAAATCCTCGGTTACTATTTTTATGCCCTGCATGTCCATATCAGCCAGTTGCCTGCCTGCTGGGGTTTTCAACTTCATATGGATAAGCCCCAGGATCATGTCATGATACAGGACCGGGAGAAAGAAGCTGTCTAAAAGGACCTTTCCATCCCTCTGCTCGAAAAAAGGCGTACCCCTGGATATCTCCTCATACCTGTGAAAGACATCTCCCGGGTCAATTGGGACTGCTGAACTGGTTCTACCCTTTGTGGCGATGGCTCTGAATTGCTGGTTGTTATCCAGGATCCAGAAGATCCCCGACACGCCATCGGCCATCTCCATTACATTTGAAAGAAGGGTATCAGCCAGTTTCCCCAGATCGTGAACTTCCGTTATGTCGCTGACGTTTCTCGCCATTTTATCAATTCAGGTTAAAAGACATCATGCATCGTGTACCTTAACCCAGCCCCAGAAGACCAATAAACCTGCCAAAGCGCCCAGAGAGTCTATGAGAATGTCCACCGGATCGAAAAGTCTGTGAGGGATGGCAAACTGAAAAATCTCGGTTGCTGTTCCGAAAATCACACTAATAAAGAAACAGGTCATTAAGAGATTGGCTATATTATTAGTTGTAGAGGAAAGATAGAAGGCTCTGGCAACCAGGTAACTAAATACCGAAAATTCGCCGAAGTGAACAACGCTGTTTAGAAAATCCGGGTGTGCAGGAAAGGCTTTACCCGGGATGGATGAAAGACCCAGTATCAGGAGTGCAATACCTGCGGGAGGAAGCCATAACTTCGCCGGGCTCGATATTCCGATTTCCTGCTTGGAATTCTGCATTTGTCGGAAGGGCTACCTTTCCTGTAAATCAGTTCCAGGTTTCAGGTTCCAAGTTCCAGGTCTATGGAACATGAGGTGATAATTTTTCACTTGGAAGGTGGAACTTGGAAGTTGGAACTGCTCTTAAAGACACTACATTTTATACTTACTATAATCCTCCGGGTCCAGTTCCTTGAGAAGCTCCGTCCACTTATCCTCGGAGTCCCCGGCATCCTGTATTACAGAGATATCAACGGATGATTGATCAAGGACTGTATTGCTCATAAAGATCTTGTTCTTCGCCCTTACAGACAGGGCTATTGCATCAGAGGGTCGTGAATCAAGCTCGATGTGCTCTTCACCTGATAGAAGGTAGACCTTTGCATAATATGTGTTGTCCTTGATCTCCGTTATCTCTATCCGATCAACGGTAAAGCCCGCCTCGGAAATAACCGAATGCAGAATATCGTGAGTCATCGGGCGAGGCGGCTCCATCCCTGAAAGGCTCATTGCTATAGCATTTGCTTCGAACAGACCTATCCAGATGGGGACTACCCTGTCTCCGTCTATCTCTCTTAGCAGGACAATTGGATTGTTGTTGTTCGGATCCACGGTTAAACCGTGAACTGCAACTTCTATGAACTCATTCTCATTCACTTAACAACCTCACTTTCGAGGTGGATCTTCCCTGATCGATTTACTTTTACATTCGTGAGACTGCCGATCATATCTTCACTGCCGGGGAAGTGGACTATGAAATTGTTCCTGGTCCTGCCTTCCAGCATTCCGTTCTCCTTCTTGCCGGTGCCCTCTACGAGCACTTCAAGCGTATTCCCAAGCAGATCTTCATGTTTCCGGGCGGTTATCTCGCTCTGCAGATGCTGCAGCTCTGGCAGCCAACCCTTTTTAACCCTCTCTGGAACGCTATCCTCAAGCCGGGATGCGGCTGTACCGGGACGCGGTGAGAACCTGAAGGAAAATACGTTCTGATACCTGATTTCAGACAGAAAAGACATAGTCTTGTCGAAATCACTCCTCTTCTCACCCGGGAAACCTACAATAATGTCGGAAGTGAGCTCCACATCCGGTATGGCGTCCCTGAGGGCCGCTACTTTCGACCGGTATTCATTTAAAGTGTAGCTTCTCTTCATACCTCCAAGCACCCTGTCCGATGCCGCCTGTAAGGGCAGGTGTATGTGTTCGCAGACCGTTTCCAGTGAAGCCATGGCGTTGATCAACTCCACTGAGAAATCTTTTGGATGCGAAGTTACAAATCTCAGCCGCGACAACCCGTGGATAGAGTCCACTTTTTCGAGCAGGTCTGTAAAATCATCTCCTGACTCAGGATCCCTGTAGGAATTTACGTTCTGCCCCAGCAGGGTTATTTCAAGTGCACCGTTTTCTACCAGAGACTCTACCTCACTGATGATCTCAACAGAAGGCCTGCTGATCTCTCTGCCCCTGACATAGGGAACAATACAGTAAGCACAGAAATTATCACATCCCTTCATGATCGTTACCAGCCTTGCAGGTTTGGAGACCACAGCACGTGACGGTGCTTGGGCCGATGTGACTTTATCTGATTCTTCTATGATCCTGCATACTCTCTTCCCCTTGCGTATACGTTCATCCAGGAGATCAGGTAGATCCTCAATATTATGGGTGCCGAATACAAGATCAACCAGGGGAGAACGGTCCAGAATGCCCTGCCCTTCCTGTTGAGCGACACAACCGCCAACGGCAATAATGAGTTCTGGATTCAGGTCCTTGAGGGGCTTAAAGCGTCCTATCATACTGAATACCTTCTGCTCAGCCTTGCCACGGACGGAACAGGTGTTAAGCAGTATAAGATCTGCCTCATCCTCTGAAGCAGCTTCGATATACCTGTCATCCAGATATGCCATTATTTTCTCGGAGTCGTAAACGTTCATCTGACATCCGAATGTCTTTATAAAGACTTTTCCGGTTTCTTCCATATTTTTTTCGCCAGTGTAAAATGAAGATCGACTCTGTCAGAGTCCCGACAGGGCCAATTCGACAGCTTCTTCCGGATTACTTGCCGAAATTGTGCCCTCGATCCCCCATCCTCCCAGATCGATCACCGGTTTCCCAATGTTTAGTGAAAGTGCTATCTCAGACAGTGTACCGCTTCCACCTGGAAGTGCAATGAGGGCATCAGAACTCCTTACAATGAGGACATTGCGCCCGACACCCATCCCTGAGGGAATAGGAATGGATATATAGGGATTCGCCTGATGTCTGTCATCTCCCGGCAGTATGCCGATAGTCGTACCGCCCAGTTCATATGCTCCCCTTGAGGCCGCCTCCATTATTCCTGAAAGACCCCCACATACCAGACTGGCACCTACTTCGGCGATCATTCTGCCTACTTCGTATGCGTCACTGTGGTTGTTCATTGACGGGTCACCAGAACCGATGACACCAATCATCTTTGACAAAACTACTTCCTCTTGTGCCGATTACGGGCTAGTAGCTTTTTATGCTTGTGTTTTCTCATCTTTTTTCGGCGTTTCTTGACTACGCTTCCCAATCCAAAGTCCTCCCTTCGTATGATCTTACTGTTCCGATACCGGGCGATAATATCTCAAAGACCCGATGAACAGTCAACAGTAGAAAAAATAAGGGTATTATAGGGTTATAAAATATGCAATGTATTTGACGGCAACCGCGTCCCTGGACCCAGGTCCCATGACCCAAGTGATTATCGTGATGCGTAATGTGTGATGAGTGGAAACAGGCGCTGGGCCATGGGCTATGGGCTAAAAACAAAACTATCAATTGACAACATTTAGGATCCTCCCCAAGTCAGGCAGGGTTTTTAGTGAATCACGAAGCGAAGCTCAAGGGGGTTGCGAAGGCGAGTGATTACACCAAAAACCCGGCCATATGAATTGAGATCTCACGAACTAATTTAGAGATTAAATCAAAAAAGAGCGTTTATAGTGAAAATTGCTCCTGATTTCCTTTTATTCCTTATAGCTACACTTGGGTCGTGGGTCCTGGGACATGGAACTGTTATTTCCAGCTGGAAGCAGGAAATAACAACCGTTGATTCCCCACCATTCTCGAATTTTCAATCAGGGATAGAGTAAAATCTATTCCTGCCCTCACAGCTTCCGCGATGGGTTTTTCATACGCAAGGTTTACAGCTATAGCGGTAGAGAGGGCACAACCGGTACCTCTGGGTGTAGAACCGGATACCCTCGGGTGTCTGAATACATTTTTCTCAGTCCCATGATAAAGGATGTCCTCACAATCTTTGCCATCCCCTTCACCATCCGTAACAAGAACGGCCCCGGGGCCCTCTCTGAGGAGCGCGTTAACCTTGTCCTCGAGACTGCTGCCGGTGTAACCGGCTGTCTGTGCGAGGGCCTCCAGTTCATCCAGATTGGGGGTTACGAGGGTGACGGACGTTAAAAGACTCTCCAGGAGGGCTCTCATGCCATTCTCCTGGATCAGTGCCGAACCGGCTGTTGATCTCATCACCGGGTCCAGAACGACCGGGATATCTTCTTTGGCAACGGTCGATATCATCGCAGAAACCGCCCTAACGATCTCCTTGTTGAAAAGCATGCCGATCTTTACAGCGCCTATGCCGGGAGGATCAGATAAAGCTGCCTCAATGGATGCTTCAATATTTTCGATGGGTACAGGGGCTACTGATGTAACACCGCCGTCTGTCTGTGCGGTGGATGCTGTCAGAACGCACCTTGCAGGCATTCGGAGGGCTTCAGCGGTCCTTATATCAACCTGCATTCCTGCAGCACAGCTGCTGTCGGACGCGGATATTATCAGTACCGGACCGTGTTCCGGGATTCTTTCATTCTTTTCTGAAGTGATCGTGACCACCTTTTTCGGGTACCGGGACCTGGCGGCCCCTGTCAAAAAGTTGAATCGACTCGCCCTTTTCGATAATTCCTATTGGCTGTACGCCCGGATCCAGTCCTTTCAGTGCGTTATCCAGAGCTTTAACGTTTTTCTCCTGGATCGTGAACAGGAGCCGATAGTCCTCGCCTCCCGTAAGAGGCCAGCGATATGGGTCGATATTGGCTGCTTTAGCCGCCTCGACCAGCTCATCGGTCAGCGGGATCTTATCCAAAAACAATCTGGCGCCAACCAAACTGGCCTTGCATATATGATCGAGGTCCTGGATGAGGCCGTCGCTTATGTCGATGGCACAGGCGCACAGGCCCGATTCAGAGAGGACAGAACCCAGGTCCAGTTCCGGAACAGGTCTGTTATGGGCCCGAATCAGCGGCTCGGCTGTGCTGTCCTTTAAGGAGATCTGATCAAGGAGAAAAGCAAGGCCAGCAGCCGATTCACCTGTTGGGCCGCTTAGGTAGACAATATCTCCCACAGCAGCAGCATCACGTCTGAGGGCGGCACCCTCTTTTACATCTCCGACTACAGTTACCGATATCGCCCAGCCCGCTTTCGAGGATACAGTGTCCCCGCCTGATAATTGCACACTGTCCCCTGCAGCCTCCAGAAAACCTTTAATGAACCTGTCCATCTCCGCAACTTCAGTTTCTGATGTCAGTGCAAGAGAAAGATATGCCTGTATTGGCTTGCCGCCCATGGCTGCGATGTCACTGAGGTTCACCACCAGAGATTTGTATCCCAGGTCCTCAGGAGGGGTGGATTCTCTGAGGAAGTGAACACCTTCCATCAGCATATCTGTGGTGACTAGCAGCTCACGGCCCGGTTCGGGAGCGAGAATGGATGCATCATCACCGATACCCAGAACCACAGGGTTTTTTTCACGTCCTGCGGCAGCAAGAACTCTGTCGATAAAAGCGAATTCGCCAAGTTCCCTGATCTTCATCTGGTCCGCCTGCCCTCTTCAACAGATTCGATGAGAGATGCACAACGACCCTGAATATCTTCATGGCTGACGACATAAGAGATAACAGCTATACCGTCTGCACCGGCCCTGATCACATCCGCTGCGTTCTCGGAGTTGATACCTCCAATAGCCACTACGGGCAGTTGTGTTGCTGCGCATAGTTCCCTGAGCCCGTCAATGCCCAGCGGTTTCCCAAAATCGGTTTTGGTTGATGTGAAGAAAATACCGTTTGCCGCAAGGTAGTCGGCGCCGGAATCCTCAGCCCTGGCGCACTCTTCCAGCGTTCTTACCGACACGCCTATTATAAAATCCGGTCCGGCGATCTTCCTCGCGGAGGAAGCATCCTGGTCATCCTGTCCAAGGTGAATTCCGTCAGCGCCGCTTTCAAGGGCTACATTGAGGTGGTCGTTGACGATAAAAGGAACAGATGATTTCCTGCAGATGTCCCCTAATTTAATGGCTTCATCCATAATCTGGCGGACACCACCTGTCTTTTGCCTGTACTGAACAATAGTTGCGCCGCCACGGATAGCCTCTGAAACAACCTCCGCATCCGAACGGTCCAGTGATAGATCTTTGTCTGTGAGTATGTATAGACTTAAGTCTATATCTGCCTCCATCTTTTCCTCAGCTATTTAGATAGCTTCATTCTGTATCCGTGGCAAGTTGTTGGTTATTAGTTGTTGGTTTACTATCCACTAACAACTTGCAACTAACAACTTATTTACACTTCAGATATTCTCAAACGCGAACCTAAATCCAGACTTGGCGCGTTGTGCAGTGCGTCCAGTATGGCAACCTGGAAACTTCCGGGACCCTGGGAGTTTTTCGCTGCCACTTCGCCGCAGGCACCGAAGACTGCAAGGCCCATAGCGGATGCTTCAAGCCGAGGCAGTCCGGAGCAGTTAAAGACCGCTACAGCTGCTGATGCAGAGCACCCGGTACCTGTCACGTTAGACATCATGGGATCTCCGTTCTCAATCCTCAGTACCCTGCTCCCGTCTGTGACCCAGTCAACGGGTCCTGTTACACAGATTACTGCATTTGCAACCTCTACCAGCTCTCTGAACAACTCAACTGGAGCTTCACCGGATTCAAGGGAATCCACACCCTGAATATCAGCAATACCACCTGCGAGCGTAGTTACCTCTGCCTGATTGCCCCTCACAATATCAGGGCATACCTCTGTCATGATCTGGTTCGAAACCTCTGTTCTCAGGGTCGTGGCGCCTGCGCCTACAGGATCCAGGATAACCGGCACACCAAGTTCCTTGGCCTTTTTACCGGCGCTGAGCATTGCTTCTACCCAGTGAGGTGAGAGGGTGCCTATATTTATTACAAAGGCTGATGCGAAGGCGACCATCTCTTCGACCTCCTGAGAATCATGGGCCATAACGGGCGAGGCGCCCATGGCAAGCGTGACATTAGCGGTGACGTTCATCACCACGTAGTTCGTGATGTGATGAACCAGAGGGCCTTTTTCGCGTATTGCACTATCTGCCTCTACGTATTTCTCTCTCCAATTGATCATCGTTTCCTCCTTAAATACGGTCCAAGATCCAAAATCCCTGATCCAAGACCATGAAGTGATATTTTACAATCTTTGATCTTGGATTTTGGACATTGGACGCTGGACGGGGTCTTAACAGATTCGCGGCAGCATATCCCCCGTCAGTCGATCTACAAGCCTTCTGCCGCCCATGAGGGTGGCAAGAACTACTTTTGACGGATGGTTATCCACCACTTCTCCGATGATCATTGCATCCCTGCCTAAAGGATGGGATTTGAGAGCCTCCAACGCTTGTTCAGCGTCAGACTCCCTGACAAAAGCCACCATCTTCCCCTCGTTTGCCAGATAAAGCGGATCGAAACCAAATAGTTCACAGGCTCCAATAACTGCTTCCTTCAGGGGTATTTTCGCTTCTTCTATGAGGATGCCCACTGAAGACTGGGACGCGATCTCGTTCAGGACTGTCGCTAATCCGCCCCTGGTCGGGTCACGCATGACATGAACACCTTCAGGTACAGCTTCAAGTAGAGTCTGTACAAGGAAGTTAAGCGAGGCGCTGTCGCTAACTACAGGAGTTGAAAACTCTATCCCCTCCCTGGAGGAGGCTATAGCGATACCGTGATCACCGATAGTACCCGAAAGTATTACTCTGTCACCAATCTTTGCTGCCTGACCGCTGATATTGGTTTTTCCATCCAGGATACCTATCCCGGTTGTGTTTATGAAGATCCTGTCCGCCGCGCCTCTAGCCACGACTTTCGTGTCTGCGGTTACAATGCGAACATCCGCTTCCCCGGCTGCCACAGACATGGATTCGGCTATCTTTTCCAGATCGCTCAGCATCAAACCTTCTTCCAGAATAAAGCCCGCACTCATGGCAACTGGTGTCGCGCCTGACATGGCTACATCGTTGACCGTACCGTGAACGGAGAGACTTCCGATATTTCCACCAGGGAAGAAGATCGGGTCTATCGTGTAAGTATCTGTACTTATTGCTATTTTCTTCGCATCAATATCCATAACAGCCTGGTCATTCATGAGGAGGAGCGCCGGATCATTGAAGTACTTGAGGAAGATCTTCTCAGTAAGCTCCTGGCTCTTCTTACCGCCACTGCCGTGGCTAATTAGTATTCGATCATCTGTTGTCAATTTAACCTCCGGTTAAATCGGTTCAACGTTCTATGTTCAACGTTCAACGTCTGATGATAAATCTTAATAGTTTTAATAAACATTGAACGTTAAACGTTGAACTACTCACTATACCGGTACCACGCAGCACATGATCCTTCCGATGAAACCATACATGAACCTATGGGCGATTCCGGGTTGCATTCATTTCCGAAAAGGTGACACTGGGGAGGATCCATTACTCCCCTGAGTACATCACCACAGGCACATCCTGGCGGATCGGAGCCTGTTTCAACTTCAGATAGACCGTATCTGGTTATTGCATTGAATTCGGCATACGAGTCCCTGAAATCAAGGCCGGAATCGGGTATATAACCCAATCCCCGCCATGGAGCGTCGACGGGTCTGAATATCTTCATCAGGAGATCCATCGCTGTTCTGTTTCCCTCATTAGTAACTGCCCTTTTATAAGTGTTATATACTTCATGTTGTTTATTAACTAATAGCCCTAAAGCTACTGATATACCAAGCATAATATCTAGTGGCTCAAAGCCGGCAATGACACATGGTTTTCCGTATTTCGCTGCAACCGGTCTGTAGGTATCTGCACCCAGCATAACACTGACATGGCCCGGACAGATGAATGCATCAATGGCAACATCATCACTGTCGAGCAGTGCGGCAAGAGCCGGAGGAAGCAGTTTGAAAGCAGGATAGACTGAAAAGTTGCTGATATTATCGTCTTTTGCCCTTGCAACAGTGGCGGCAATAGTAGGTGATGTAGTCTCGAACCCCACACCCAGGAAGGTAACTTCCCTGTCCGGGTTCTGTTCAGCCCACCTCAGCGCGTCCAGAGGAGAGGCCGTTACTCTCACGTCCGCTCCCTTGGCCCTTTCCTTCTCAAGGCTGGTAAAGGAACCCGGGACCCTGACCATGTCTCCGAAAGTGGCAATAGTGAGGTTTTTCTCCTGAGCCATACCGGACAGTGCGATCATCCGGTCCATATCCTCCATTGCCGTAACGCAAACCGGACAGCCCGGTCCTGAGACGAGGGTGACGTTTGAAGGAAGAAGTGACTTTATCCCGGCCTTGAATATGGAAACAGTGTGGCTTCCGCAGATCTCCATTATCTTCACAGGTTCGGACAGTTTTGAGGCAGCCCTTTCGATCTCCTGTTGAAGAGCCTTTGCAGCCTCTGGGTCCCTGAATTCACTCAGATACTTCATCGTCAAGTATCCCCATGTATTCTTCAAAGAGTTTAATGGTTTCTTCGGCTTCAGACTCGTCCAGCACATTTATGATGAACCCGGCGTGAACAAGGACATAGTCGCCTACTGAGATATCTGGAACAAGGTCCGCGGAAGCTACCTTGGTGGTGCCACCGAAATCCACTGTAGCCATATTGATGTCGTCTATGTTGATAACTTTCCCTGGAACAGCAATACACATTCCTTTAACCTCCTGAATCCAAACGTTTAATAACCTCGAAAAAGTCCATCCATGGCTTTTTAATCCGCGGAAAGCGAAAAGTGTCATTTTCTCTTTCCTTACAAATCAATGACTTGCACAGCAAGTCATTGATTTGGGCGCCCTTGAATGGGCGCGTTGATGACTTCTTGCGAAGTCATCAATATTGCATAAACAGCCTGACCGAGGCTTATGCCGCCATCGTTAGGCGGTACTGCCCTGTGAAGAACGGGCTGTATGTTCCTGTTCTCAAATTCTGTGGTGATCATCGTGCTTAATGTTTCATTCTGCATGACACCGCCGCTTAAGACTACCCTTCTATCCAGATCAGTAAACCTCTCGAGTGCATGTTCGGCTGCCTCACCAAGTGCCGCGGCGAAGGTCCTGTGAAACATCCCGCCAAGCATACCGGCTTCTGCTCCTGACAGTTTAAGCTCCAGAGCTCTTGCGAAGGCCGGTTGTAGATCAAGTATAATATCTGAATTGCCGGCGCCTTCGATGGAAAACGGAAGAATATCCGCAACCTGTCCGTCAGTCAACATTTCTAGTTCGATTGCCGGCTGCCCTTCATAACGTGCTTTATTACAGATACCAAGCATGGCCGAAAAGGCATCGAACAGGCGGCCTGCACTTGATGTCATGATGCCGTGGGAACGATTTCTAATGAGGGTCAGCAGTATTTCCAGGCTCTCGGGATCAATATCGGGAAATAACTTTTTTGAATATTCATCAGCATCACGGCCAAGGACTTCAAACATGTACGACAGTGCCATGCGGTAAGGCTCCAGAATTGCCTTGTCACCTCCGGGCATCCAGATCTGTTTGAGATGACCTAAACGGTTCATCTCGGTACCATCCACAAAGAGGAGCTCCCCTCCCCAGATGGTACCGTCGGAACCGTATCCGGTTCCATCCAGAGCCAGGCCTATGACAGGTCCCAAGAAGCCATTATCTGCCTGGCAGCTCAGGATGTGGGCGTGATGGTGCTGTACCTGAAAAACAGGTAGATCATCCTGCCAGGGCTTGTCACCCTTTTCAAATGCAATGCCTGTAGTCAGGTAGTCGGGGTGCATATCGCAGGCGACAGCCGAAGGTTCGACATCCAGGATGTCTTTAAGGTGAGAAACCACCTCTTTGAGAAAATCAATGGTCTCCAAATTTTTTAGATCTCCGAGATGCTGCCCGATAAAGGCTCTGTTCCCCTTTGTAAGGCAGACAGTACCTTTAAGCTCCGGACCCAATGCCAGGACCGAATCACCTTCCACTGGCATAAATACCGGTGCGGGAACATAGCCCCTTGCCCTTCGAAGGACAAGGGGTCCTCTTTCAGGTTCCCTTGTATCAGGACGCACGATCGAATCGTCGCACCTGAGAACTATTTCCCTGTCGTGTACCAGATACGCGTCTGCTATCCCACTAAGCCGGGAGACAGCCTCTTCGTTACCCGCGCACAGCGGTTCGTCGCTCAGATTTGCACTCGTCATAATGAGAACAGGAAACTCCTCCATAAGTTGAACATGAAGAGGTGTATATGGAAGCATCAGGCCGTAATAGCGGCTGCGGGGCGCCACCAGGCTCGACAGGTGGATACCGGGCACGTCCCTTTTCGGCAAAAGGACAATGGGGCTTTCAGTGCTGAGAAGGTACCGTTTGCCTGTATCGTCTACAGCACTGAGCCTGGAGGCGGTCTCAACATCCTTCACCATCAGGGCAAAGGGTTTTTCCTCCCTGCCCTTCCTGGTACGCAGCTGACGAACAGCGTTATCGTTAATCGGGTCTACCACGAGATGGAATCCACCAAGACCCCTGACAGCAACAGTTTCGCCCCTGGCGATTAACTCTACCGCCTTTTTAAAGGGATCACCTTCAACTTCAGTTCTCCCTGGCATAAGGAGAGACAGTTGGGGACCGCAGTCGTGACAGGCATTGGGCTGAGCGTGGAATCTCCTGTCGGACGGGTCTTCGTACTCAGAAAGACACGGTTCGCACATTGCAAATGCGTCCATGGATGTATTCTGTCTGTCGTAGGGAACCGAATTTATAATTGTATACCGCGGACCGCAGTTGGTGCAGTTGATGAAGGGGTACATATATCGACGATCTCCGGGGTCCAGCAGCTCGGCCCTGCAATCGGAACATATAGCCACATCCGGAGAGATGAGGACCTTGACATCCGGGTTGGCGATGCTCTCCCTTATGACGAACTCCCTGTAATCAAGACCCGGCAACTGTTTGTGGGAGATGGAGGATATTTTAGAAATGGGTGGGGGGGAATCGTTAAGTCGTTCCATGAAGAGGTCCAGAGATTCGGACACCCCTTCCACCTCGATCAAAACGCCATCCGAGGTGTTTGTCACCCACCCCCTCAGATCAAGATCCCGGGCGGTATTGTAGACAAAGGGCCGGAAACCAACTCCCTGGACTATTCCCTGTACCTCTATTTTGTATCGTTTAATCATTTTCGTAGAGTAAAATGTAGAGTCATAGACCTTGCCAGGCAATGCTTTAACGCAGAGGGCCGCAGGCAGGGCTATTCAGCCCTGACCGCAGGGAACCGCGGGGGGAAACAAACAATCGATAAATCTTTTCCTGGTAAACACCTAAAACACAAAACAGGTAGAGTTGCTAGTAATTGACTGTTTGATTGAAACCCAAACTCGTGCTTGTCTTAGCGGCTAACTGCGTTCAGAACTCTTATCTCTTAAAATGAAACCCAAGCCCAGGATTTTTTCTGCGGCCCCCTGCGGTCCGCCCGAATGGGTGGCCAGCGGCCCTCTGCGTTAAAAGCTCTTGTCTCCTCACGTAAACCCAAAACAAGGTTTTCCTCTGTGTACTCTGTGACTCTGTGGTGAATAACAGACCTTCAACTTTTAACTTTTAACTTTAAACCGACTTAGAATTTGATACGAAATCCCGTACCCAACCCATCCAGTCTTCCAGTCCATCACCGGTCCGGCAGGAGGTTTTTATAATGTGAATGTCCGGTTTAAGGGACCTGGCATTCTGAATAACCTGCTTTACTGAAAAGTCCGTATAGGGCAACAGGTCCATCTTGTTAATCACCAGCACATCCGAGGTGTGAAACATTGCTGGATATTTCAGAGGTTTGTCGTCGCCCTCTGTGACGCTTATCAGGACCACCCGCGCGCCCTCACCGAGATCGAAGGCGGAGGGACAGACAAGGTTTCCGACGTTCTCTATGACCATCAGGTCGGTACTGTCCAGATCAAAGTTTTCAAGGGCATCCTTGATCATCAACGCTTCCAGGTGGCACGCCCCGCCCGTGTTTATCTGGTGGACCGGAACTCCTGTCTTGGCAATGCGCTTGGCGTCGTTCTGGGTCTGTATGTCCCCTTCTATGACAGCAATTGATAGATCTTTGCTTAACTCTTCCAGTGTGACCTCAAGAAGAGAGGTCTTTCCCGAGCCGGGGGAACTGACCATGTTGAAGACGGCGATACTCCTGATTCGGAAAAGTTCCCGCACTTCTTTTGCGATAATATCGTTTCTGGATAGAACTTTTTGCTCAAGTTTAATGTTCGTCATCTTTTCTTTATACCAGTTCCAGGTTCCAGGTTCCAAGTTCCATGTGATTATCGTAATGAGTGACGCGTGATGCGTAATTAGCGATTAGTAATTGGTTATTGGTGATTAGTGAAATAATCCAATATCGAATAATTTAACCCAACAATTTCTTTCTCTGCGGCCCCCAGCGGTCCGCCCGCATGGGCGGCCTGCGGCCCTCTGCGTTAAAGCTTTTATTGATTTCAAATGCTCTAATTTCCAATCTCCAATTTCCAATGTCTAGTCCACTTCTATATCAACAACCGACAGTTCATCCCCACAGAGCATCTCGGTATCAAACCCTTCGCAGGCGGGGCATGTGAGGTATTGACCTTCACCTGCAAAATCCCGGTCGCAGGAACGGCAGTGAACTTTAAGCGGCACCTTTTCCACTATAAGCTTGGCATCTCCAGTCAGTTCTCTCTCGCCCTTGATAGCATCGAAGGAAAATGTAAGAGAATTAACTTCGACTCCGGAAAGGTCCCCTACCCTCAGACGTACTGACTTCACACGGTCGGATCCATGCTCTGAGGCTGCTTTTGCCACAATATCAAGGATCTCCATGGCTATGGAGAGTTCGTGCAATTAACCACTCCTTCTGCTGTCGGGGGATCAGCTGTCAGCGTACCGGGGAGGACCAGGTTTAGCAAAGGGACCCTTGAGGTGTTCGCTGTAGTCATTTGGGTCCAGACCCGCAGTTTCGAGGACAAGCTCCAGTATCCTGGGTATCTTTTCCTCAATGGCCGGAGATAGCTCAAGGGACATGGAAATTTCAGCAGGTTCGATCCCGATAAAGGTTGTCTCCGGAGAATCGCCCACCGCGCCTGAAAGTGTGACTACCTCATCGATGCTGATCTGATGAACCGATGTCTTGTAAGTATCAGGAAAGTGAGTGTATTCGTCTATGTTGAACCTGTAAAGAGAAGCAGGCTCACCGTCGCCTTTTACGCAGTCGACAACGATGAGCCTGTCAGTGTCAAGTATGAGGTGAAAGAGCTTGAAACCGTCGGTGCCGCCCTCGATGACCTCTATGTGATCAGGAAGAGGAAATGTCTTCAGGTGGGTCGCAACATGGACACCCACACCTTCGTCCTTTAACAGAACGTTCCCAACTCCCAGGATCATTATCTTCTTGCCGGTTTCTCCCTTCTCCATCTCCTGTTCACACTACCATAACCATTAGTCATTAATGGTGGTGGTGATGGTGCGCTCCTTCAGATTCAATACCCAGGATCATCAGCTTGAAGGATTTGAAATCCTCAAAGAGCACAAGGTAGACGTGGACCATTGTCGTTGCAATGAACACCCACATCGTGAGGTAGTGTATGACGTGAAGATTGAGCAATCCGCCCGCGGCGCCGATCACAGGCGCGAAGAGGGCGTTGCCCTTCCAGTACATGGCAAATCCGGTAAGCCCCTGAAAGATCAGCAGGAAGAACCAGAAGGAATAGGTGGACTTCTGCAATGTGTTGTACTTTGCTGTCATCGGTTGGGACTTCCTCATGAATGTGTAGTACGCGAGTAGTTGGAAGAGTGTTCCCTTGTTCTCCTTCTGAGGGAGAAACTCCTTAATGTCGCTATTTGAACCGAGAATGGCCCAGTAGAAGCGCACTACCAGGTTCAGGAGCACAATAAACATGGCCCAGAAATGAATTGTCCTGGCCGTAGCCATACCCATGCCGAAGAGCGGAAAATTCGGCTTGTAAATGAAGAATCCCGTTACAGCCAGGGCGATAATGGCCAGGATATGAATTGTATGCATGAGCCTGGCCGGTACCGGATGATGCTCTTTAGTGTACGCCATCAGTTCCCCCTTTCTACTCGATCCTGAACTTCAGGATCTCGTTAGTCCTGGGGTGGATCACGTGAACGGCGCAGGCCAGACACGGATCGAAGGACCTGATCACCCTGACAATGTTGATGGGATTTTCCGGATCCGGAACCGGTGTTCCGATCAGGGACTCTTCGTACTGACCCCTCTGACCCTTCTCATCCCTTGGAGAGGCGTTCCACGTTGAGGGAACGACAGCCTGGTAGTTCTCGATCTTTTTGTCCTTGATCTTGATCCAGTGTCCGAGTGCACCGCGGGGAGCCTCATAGTAACCTGCACCCTCGCCGGAGCTGGGCGGTTCGTAGTTGGCCGTATCGTGGACCTTGAAGCCCGGTTTGCCCATAAGGTCGATTAGCTCGGCCAGCCATACCTGCATCTGGTCAGCAAGCATGACGGTTTCCAGCATCCTGGCACCGTGTCGCGCAACCGCTCCAGGTTTGACGCCGGCTTTAACGAGACCCATGAGATTGGGCTCCTGCATTATGAACATCCGCGCCAGAGGTCCGACCTCGAAGGGCATGCCGTCGTAGCGGGGCGCCTTTACGAAACTGTAAGCGTCCGGTTTGTTAAGGTCGAAAACCTGCTCGCCCTCGTAGGGATGAACAGGATCTTTTGCCTTGTACCACGCGTGCTTGACGGATTCTGTGATCTTCTGCTGGTCGAACTCCTCAGGGTTCGGGATATTCCCGTTCTTGATTACGCCGGGTTTGAAGAAGAGATTCTTGCCTGAAGAGTCCTCCGGGAAGGAACCGTAGGACAGATAATTCAGATGCCCGCCCCCTACTCCAAGTTTCGCAAGCGGGAACAGCGGTCCTGTGGCAAAGAGCAGAACGTCTTTCATGTAGACGTTCTTGATGAAGGCCGTTACCTCTGCAAGCATTGACTTGAAGCGGCCCAACTGCTCTACCGAGGGAACCTGTGTGACTCCGCCCACAACTATAGTCTGGAAGTGAGGAGCTCGTCCGCCCAGAATGGCGCCCATATTTTTCGCAGTTACCTGGATCTTCAGAGCATCCAGATAGTGTTTTACGGCCATAATAACGATGTCTGGATCAGCTACCGAGAAGTCATCAGGCTCGTACCTGGGTGTCAGAGGATGCGTATCACCTCTCTTAACCAGGCTGACTATCTTGTCCTTGACCGCAAGGAGCTCGGCATCTTTGCCCTTGTAGTTTGCTATTGCCATGATATCGAGATAATCAAGGGCAGTCAGGTGGTAGAAGTGGATGATGTGATCGTAAAGATACTCGGACGCCATGATCAGATTTCTGAGGATACGCCCTCCATCAGGAACTTCTGCGCCAAATGCTTCATCAAGCGCTGCTGCTGAAGCCATGGTGTGAACCGAGAAGCACACTCCGCAGAAACGGCTGGTCACCCAGCTTGCGTCCCTTGGATCCTTACCTGTGAGGAGAGCCTCGAAGCCACGGGCCATCGTGCCGCTGCTCCAGGCATCCTTTACTTTCCCGTTCTCGAGCTCTACCTCGATCTTGAGGTGACCCTCGATTCGGGTTACTGGATCAACTGTTATACGCTTGCCCATCAGCTCTCACCTCCATCCTCAGCGGGACCACCCTTCCCAAGGCGTCCCGTAGCTGCCTGGCCGATGAAGTGACCTGCAAGGCCTATAGCTGTTGCACCTGCGAGTACCGCACCGACAGTCTCTATCTTAATACCGGCGATATCCGTGGTCTTGGCGTAAAGTGGGGACATACCGGTGTAGAACTCAGGTTGTGCGCATCCCTGGCACCCGGCGCCGCAGCCGATACACCAGTTGAGGCCGTCGTTCCACCTTCTCGTGGGACAATCCGAGTACGTGAAGGGACCTTTACAGCCTTTCAGGTACAGACACCAGTTCCGTTCTCCGAAGCCGTTCCAGTCCTGGAGGAACTCGCCGTTGTCGAAATGTCCACGGCGCTCGCAGTTGTCGTGGATGAGCTTGTCAAAGAACATCAGCGGCCGTCCCACGCTGTCCATTGGAGGAGCCTTGCCGAAGAGTAAATAGTAGACGATAGTACCCACCAGGTGTTCAGGATGAACCGGGCAGGTGCTCAGGTTGATGAGAGGTTTTTTCGGCACAAGCCCTTTTTCCATTGCCCAGCCGACTCCCTGACCCTTGCTGGGAGTGCCCCTTGGAATACCGCCGTAGGTGGCACACGCTCCGATAGCAATTACAGCGGCAGCATTGGCCGCGGCTTTGCTTACGGTCTTGACGAATGGTGTGTCCGCTATAGTGCAGAATCTATCGTCCGCCTCGGGTATCGATCCCTCAACTATGAGGATATAACCTCCCTCAGCGATGGTGTCGTGGAGGGCCTTTTCGGCAACGTGACCCGAAGCGGCCATGAGCGTCTCATGGTACCTCAGCGAAATGGTATCGAGAACGATCTCCGCCGTTCCCGGATTGGAAGTGTTGATAAAGGAAATACTGCATCCGGCACAGTCCTGGCCTTCAAGCCAGATAACCGCGGGCTTCTTGGCCGCGTCACCAACAGCCCTCGCTATCCTGGGAACCGCTGCCTCTGAAAGGCCAAGGATAGTGGCGGTACCGGCGCAGAATTTCAGAAAGTCGCGCCTGTTAATGTTCCGAAGTGAACTTAACAAATTGGAACCTCCTTTCCCAAAAAGAAGTAAAAATTACTGGCAAACTTCATGTTTTGTTCGATTTATCGCCCCACCTCAGACGTGTTTGAAAATTTTAAAGATTTTATCAAACTACGTTTTATTGTCAACAAAATAACGCATAACAAGAAGGTTTGGTAGCTTTATTGGTAAATTTTTCACAATTATCTAGGATTTTTTTTAGAATTGTTCAAGATACGAGATTGGATTAAGGACATTAGAACATTAGATGTTAAAGGCTGATAGTTGATGGTTTGTTTTTAAACCTATAGCCTATCGCCTACAGCCTATAGCCTGTTGTTATTAATCACACATTACGCATCACGCATCACGATAATCACTTGGAACTTGAAACATGAAACCGGGCCCCATCAACCTGATCTTTTCAGTGCATCGATCTCATTTTTTTTCAGTCGGCGAAAACTGCCCGGCTTCATGCGTTCAGGCATCTTGACGGGTCCGATCTGCACCCTGATGATCTTCCTGACTTCGTTACCCAACTTCTGTGCCATCCTCTTGAGCTGATTCTTTCTCCCTTCCCTGAGAACGATCCTGTACCAGTGCTCTTTCTTGTTGTCCGTTCTCACTTCCGCGATCTCAGCTGGCAGAGTCAGTACCCTGTCGATTTTTACACCGTTTCGAAATTCCTTGAGATCTTTCATCTCCAGCTTCTTTCTCATCCTGACCAGATAGACTTTCGGTACGTGACCCCGGGGATGCGTAAGATGATGCGTCAGATCTCCATCGTTGGTGAGGATTATCAGGCCCTCGGCATCGTAATCCAGGCGCCCTGCGTTATGCAGGCCCCCCGCGACCTCCTGAGGTATCAGGTCAAATACAGTTTGGCGTTTTTCAGGATCATCCCTGGAGCAGATGATATTGACCGGTTTGTAAAGGAGGTAGGCTCTCTTTTGTGAGGGAGATGATACTGGTATGCCATCAATAGATATGATGTCGATCTTCGGATCAACAAGGACACCCATCTTTGTCACAGGCACATTGTTGACTTTCACTCTTCCCGCGGCAATCAACTTTTCTGCGCCTCGCCGTGAGGATTCACCTGCATCGGCTATCGCCTTGTGAAGTCTTGTTTTTTTCAATGAGGGCCCCAAATAACGTTACGGTGTTAGGATGTGTGAACGCTTTTTAGCTCATGACCCTGGGTCTTTTAATCATCGTCCAGCAGTCCGGTCGCACTTTCCTCACCTTCTCCTCCCCCACTCTCATCGGCATACAGATTGTTTTCCCCTGAATCTCGATGTCCGTTCTCAATATCCCCTTCATCATTGACAATTGCGTCGTCGGTGTCCAACTCGGCGACCTCCTGAAGTGTCGGCAGGGATTCAAGATCTCTGAGGCTGAAATATTCAAGAAATTCACTCGTAGTTCCGTACAGGATCGGTCGCCCCGGTGCTTCTTTTCTGCCAAGAACCCGGATCATCCCGTGACTGAGAAGCGTTTTTAAGACTCCGCCGCTGTCTACACCCTTGATCTTCTCTATCTCAGAACGTAAAACTGGCTGCCTGTAGGCGATAATAGAGAGAGTTTCCAGGCCGGATCTCGAAAAACGTCTCCTGGCCCGTGCGAGGAAAAGGGCTCCCACCTCATCCGCAAAATCCGGCCTTGTTCTCAGCTGATACCCACCTGCTACCTCCAGCAGGGAAAACCCTCTGCTTTCGGAATCATATTCTTCTACTAGAGACAGGAGGATATCTCCTATATCAGCTGGCTCCATACCCGTTACCTCAGAAATGACATCAATTCCGATGGGCCTTGGAGAGGCAAATAGAAGAGCTTCTATCAGGGCCTTATTTCGTTTATCGGTCAAAGTTGTCGCTCCTTATTATCGTCAGATTTGTTTTCACTAATTACTAATCACCAATCACTAATTACTCACCAGGTGGTCGCCCTGAGTATTCAGCGGGCTCGATTATGTTAGGGTCGTAAAAAGTCCATCCATGGCTTTTTACTTAGCGGAAAGTGAAAAGTGTCATTTTCTCTTTCCTCACAAATCAATAACTTGCATTGCAAGTCATTGATTTGGGCGCCCCTCATCGGGCGCGTTGATGACTTCTTTAGAGTCATCAACTATAAGTCGGAGAGGACCGTCATGGTCCTGTTGAACGGCCATCAGCTGTCTCCTCTTCATTAACTCAAGGATCGCCAGAAATATTGTTACGATCTTCCTCCTGTTTTCCGAACCTGTGAAAAGTTCATCAAATTTCATGCTCTTTTTGTTTTCGAAAGCGGACCAGACATGTTCAACACCATCTTCTATTGAGAAGGCATCCTTGATTATCTCATGGGGCCTTCTTTTTTCTGCCTCTGAAAGAACCCTGGCAAAAGCATCCATCAGCTGAAACAGTGAGGCTTCTATAAAATGGTCGTCGGGATGGGCCTTGTCTTCCAGTTCGGGCCGTACGAAGATGTCCTTCCCCAATTGAGGCCGCATATTCAGATCATGGGCAGCTGTTTTATAACGCTGGTATTCAATAAGTCTTCGTATAAGCTCCTCACGTGGGTCAGTCTCGATCTCCTCTTCTTCCTCATCATCAAGCGGAAGCAGCATCCGCGATTTTAAGTAGACCAGGGTAGATGCCATAACCAGGAATTCGCTGGCCACTTCAAGGTTGAACTCACGCATGATATCCAGATATTCGAGATACTGCCTGGTTATCTCAGCAATTGGAATGTCATAGATATCAAGTTCATCCCTTTTTATCAGATGAAGCAGAAGATCGAGGGGACCCTGGAATGTCTCCAGTTCTATCTTGTAGAGGGAGAGTGTGCTTTCTTCGGCGCCTGTGAACTCTGATTCAGAACTCATTTTCTCTCTTTCCCAAATAGATACAACTTAATGCTCTGAGCTATGAGCCATGGGCTGTGAGCTGAAAAATAATGGCTATGAGCTACGGGCCGTGAGCTCTTTTGCACATAGCTCAACGCCCAAAGCCCATAGCCCAAAGCCCATAGCCAGGAGAGCAGGTATCTAATTTACTGATAAAGTTGTACTGCTCTCCTTACGTCTACCATTGTTTTTGCAGTTTCAATCTGAGCTTTTTTATTACCGTCGGAAAGTATCTGCCTGACCATGTCAGGGTGTTTCTCAAGTTCACTCCGCCTCTCTCTGATGGGAGAGAGGGTTTTTTCTATTTCCTCAAACAGGATCTTTTTGCAGTCGATACAGCCGATACCGGCGGTCCTGCATCCATGTGCAGCTTCCTCTCTTTTCTCCTCAGGTGTAAAGAAAATGTGCAGCTCAAATACAGGACACTTATCAGGGTCACCTGGATCAGTCCTCTTTACCCTTGCGGGATCCGTGACCATTGGCCGCAGCTTCTCCCAGACTTCATCGGACGAATCTTTCAGGTAGATCGCGTTATTGTAACTCTTGCTCATCTTGCGCCCGTCTGTCCCGGGAACCTTTGGAGCTTCAGTGAGCAGGTGCATCGGTTCAGGGAACACAGGATCAGAATCTTCCGAACCATACATGGAGTTGAAGCGTCTCACAACCTCCCGGGAAAGTTCCAGATGCGGAAGCTGATCCATGCCGACCGGTACGAAGTTGGCCCTGTAAATAATGATATCCGCGGTCTGGAGCAGCGGATAGCCAAGAAAACCCAACGTCGCCAGTTCTTTATGTGCCATCTGCTGTCGCACTTCCTTGTACGATGGGACCCTTTCCAGCCATGAGAGAGGGGTTATCATGGATAACAGTACAAAAAGCTCCGCATGTTCCAGAATTGCGGACTGCAAAAATAGTGTAGATCGCTCCGGGTCCAGCCCGACGCTTAACCAGTCCGTTACGATCTCTACCGTGAATTCCTCAAGGGATTCAGGCTCGTCATACATGGTCGACAGTGCATGCCAGTCGGCGATGAAATAGAAACATTCGTACTGGTCCTGAAGTTCGAACCAGTTGCTGAGGGCCCCGAGGAGGTGCCCGATGTGGAGTGGCCCGGTGGGCCGCATTCCGGAAAGCACACGCTTCATTCAATTACCTCCGTCAGAATCCAAAGATCGCCATGACGCTAAGATAGATCAACTTCTCTATAGGTCCTACTATGCGCCACAAGAGGCCTGTTATCATAAGCACTATCAGGATCATGAAACCGTAGGGTGCAAGCCTGGAATATGAACGAGACATATCAGGGGGCAGAAGACCCTCCAGCATGTGACTGCCGTCCAGCGGATGGATCGGCAGGAGGTTAAAGACCCCCAGGATAATAGATATCCGTATACCCCACATTATCATTGCAACTAGCGGCGCCAGAATCGCCGAACCCCTGATGGCGGCTTCGCCAGGAAACCAGAACATTATCCTTAAAACAAAGGCAAAGGCCAGAGCCAGGAGAAGATTGCTGGCAGGTCCTGCCAGAGACACATATATCATATCTTTTTTTGGATTCCTGAAGTTGAAAGAGTTTATAGGTACTGGCTTTGCCCACCCGAAAATGAACCCCGTTCCCGAAAGGGCCAACATCAACGGGAACAGAACAGTTCCCACCGGATCTATGTGACGTACGGGATTCAACGTGATCCGCCCCAACATCTGCGCCGTGTAGTCACCTTTTTTCATGGCTATGTATCCATGGGCAACTTCATGGACAGTGATCGCCAGCAGGAGTGGTGGTATTTGTATTACGAGGGCCTGTAATAACTGGGCGTTTATCATTTTGTCTGTTCCTTAGCTTGCTTTGCTAAACATCTTTAAATTTATTTAAGCATGGCCGTGGGCTATGTGCCTTGGGCTTTGGGCTCTGGGCAATGAGCTTCGATAATGAGCAAAAATACTATAGATAGTTTAGTTAGCCCATAGCTCATAGCTCAAAGCCTTTTTCCACCGGTCACTTCGTATCACGTCCCCATTCGTAGTGTCAATCACAGCTTGTCTATTTACTTTGACATGCTGCTATTCAATGGGAAAATGTTCCTTGACCCAGCTTTTTTCCTCGTCAAGGGACTCGACTTTTCCATCAATACACGCGTTCTTAACCGATTCCATTATAATTCTGAACAGCGGACCCGACTTGTAGCCCATTTCCTTGAGGATCTTTCCGTTTATCCCGCTCTCAACAAACCGCAGTTTCGAAAGGTACAGGGAAATCGCCTTTGCGTTCTCCTCCCTGCGTGTCAGAGACATGATGATGAGAAGATCTTCAACACTGAGACCATCCAGTATTTGAACGATCCTGCTCAGCCTGGCTGACCTGTTCCGGGTCAGGGCTCTCATGGCTTCAGAGATGTTTTCGAAGCGTTTTAACAGCTTCTTTTCCTGATGGACCGAGAGGTGGAAGGCATGAAGTATTTCTTCCCTCACTTTTGGCTTTCTTACAAGTATCATAGTATTGAGATAGACATCGGCTACATCAGGTTCCCCGTCCAGGAACAGGTACTGAAACCATGAGTGGGTTTTCTCCACCTGGCGGAAAGCCTCCTGAAATTTCTTGTCGAAGACCATCGATGGATGAATGGCCTTGAGTATCCCGAGCTCATCCATCCTCGCAAATGATCTTTCAGGGTGATCATCCTTCAGGATCGCCCTGATCTCTCCATGCACTCTCTGGCCCTGAGCCCTTGTGAGATACCCCTTGGCTACTGCCCCCTTTAAAAGATACTCGGTGTGTTTGCCGATCGTAAAACCGAATCTCTGCTCGAAGCGTACTGCCCGTATCATCCTTGTAGGATCATCCACGAAGCTCAGATTGTGCAGGATCCTGATCGTCCTGTCCTTTATATCCCTGAGCCCGCCGAAAAAATCCACAACTTGTCCGAAAGATTCGTCGTTAAGATTAATTGCCAGAGCATTCACAGAAAAATCGCGCCTGTAAAGGTCCAGTTTGATGGAGCCACTCACAACCATGGGATGAGCACCCGGAGCTTCATAGTATTCGGTTCTTGCCGATGCGACATCAAGCTTCAGCCCGTCAGGAAGGACAATAACTGCAGTCTTGAACTTCTTGTGGGGCCTTATCCGGCCCTTAAGTTCTTTTGCCAGCTTTCTGCCGAATTCAATGCCATCTCCCTCTACAACGAGATCTATGTCCATGTTTGGGTTTCTCAGTATAATGTCCCTTGAAAGACCGCCTACCAGGTAAACCCGCAAACCTGTGGAGTCGGCTACCTTCCCGGCTGCAAGGAGTATCTCCATCGTACCCTGTTCAAGGGCTTCACCCATGAGTTCCTTGAGGTTCCTCCTCCTTGCCCGCCTGTCATCATCTGTCCTGCGGTCATCTGTGGGAGGTCTTGCGGTTATCAGATCCTCATGCATGGCCTCCAGCAGGTCTGTCCGTGTTATTACACCGACGATCTTTCTGCCATCCATTACGGGCAGCATGCGCTGTCTCTTCTCAATAATGTGTTCCCTGACAAGATCCATGGAAGAATCAACCAATACAGTCTGGTATTCGGTCAGCATGTACTCACTCAGGGGAGAAGCTGAAAGGCCGTGAAGTATGGCCCTTTCCACAACGCCACGGGTGATTATGCCCTTAAGCTTCCCTCCCTTTTCTACCACTGGCAGGGAATTGATATTGTACCTCGACATGACCTCGGCAGCTGTTGAGATGGATTCATTTGAAGCTATTTCGATAGCAGGCGATGACATTAACGACATGGCGTTCTTCCTGTATCCAACCATCTCATCCAGTATTTTGAGGAGGTTTTCCCTGACCTGAACCAGGGTAAGCTCCCTGATGGACGCGGATGCCGCTGACGGGTGTCCTCCTCCTCCGAATTGCTCGCAGATCTTGGCAACGTTCACCTCGGGGAGGCGGCTTCTTGCCACGAGGATCACCCTGTCTTCCATGCGAACAAGAGTGATCAGAACTTTGAGGCTTTCCATATCCACCATTTTATGGACCAGGAGGGCCAGATCCCCGATATATGCGTCAGTGGAGGAGGCAGCCAGGGCAATGGACAGACCGTGTATGTCCAGGATCTCAATGGACTGCAGTAGATCGTTCAGGAGACTGATCTGCTCCGCATCCAGATCGCGGCCTATGAACGCAGGGATAACTTCCAGATGGGCACCCTTTTCCTTCAGGAAGGAGACTGCCTTCAGATCACGTGGTGTTGTTGAAGCAAAAGTTAAAGACCCCGTATCCTCATAGATTCCCAGTGCAAAAACAGTGGCCTCCTCCGGAGAGATCTTGAATCTTCTTCTGCGCAGGATCTCAACCAGAATAGTGGTTGTTGCTCCGACGTCCTCGATCACTTCCAGATCACCGCTGTAATCCTGATCTGTTCTTGGATGATGATCGTACATATGCAGCTCAACGCCCTTTTTCCCGGCGATCTCATCGAAAGCTCCGATCCGCCCTTTCATCTTGATGTCAACGAGTATCAGGCGCGTAACTGTATCCATATCGATATCCCTCACCCTCGCGAAGGGAAAAGAGACGAGAGTCGATTTGATGAAGAATTCTCTCAGGTTCTTTTCCTGGGATCCGGGGAAGACCATCTGCGCTTCAGGATAGAGCCTCTTAGCAGCCACCATGGAAGCGAGGGCATCGAAATCAGCGTTAAGATGTGTCGTTATAACATCCATTTCAGCCCCTGGGGTGAAAACGCCTGTGAACTTCCTTAAGGTACTCCCGTGACACATGCGTATAGATCTGAGTTGTGGTAATGCTCGAGTGCCCAAGGAGGATCTGGACGCTTCTGAGATCCGCTCCGCCCTCCAGCATGTGGGTTGCAAAACTGTGTCGGAATGTATGAGGTGTGATCTTTACGTTTAGCCCCGCTGTCAACGCATATTTTTTAATCTTCTGCCAGAATGCCTGTCGGGTCATTGCGTTTTTACCCCCACGTCCGGGAAAGAGGTACGGCGACATGTGATTCCTGAGCAGGCCGGGCCTCACCTCTTTTCTGTACCTTTCAAGCCATTCAAGGGCCTCAACACCCAGGGGAGCAAGCCTCTCTTTTGCACCCTTCCCTGATACCTTGCAGAAACCCGCTTCAAAGTTGATATCTCCATCCCTGAGACCCAGCATCTCTGAGACCCTGAGACCGGAAGCGTACATCACCTCCATCATTGTCCTGTCCCTGACTCCAAAGGGATCAGATGTGTCAGGCTGTTCAAGGAGAGCCAGTATCTCCTTTTTGTTCATTACATCGGGGAGGGTTTTAGGTACCTGGAGGGGCTCTATATTCTGCGCAGGGTTGGTATCGACTTCTCCGGAGAAAAGCAGATAGCGGTGAAATCCACGGATTACCACCAGCATCCTCCTCACCGTGCGGGGAGAAAGATCCCTTTTTCTCAAGTGGGCGATGAATCCCAGGACATGGGAACTCTGGATCGATTCAGGATCCCCTACTCCCTTTTTGCCAAGGTGCTTGATATATGAACCGAGATCCATCCTGTAAGCCGCCAGGGTGTTATCCGAGAGGCCCTTTTCCACCAAAAGGTAATCGATGTAGGAATCGATAAGGTTCTGCATATCCATTTTAGTCTTGGGTCGCAAAAAGTCCATTCGTGGCTTTTTACGAATCTGTCATCGCGCCCATTGATGGGCGCCCGAATCCATAACCTGCAACGTGAGTTATGGATTCGTGAGGAAAGCGGAAACGACGCTTTTCGCTTTCCGCGGAGCAAAAAGCCACTCATGGACTTTTTGCGAACCGATATTACCATCGCACCCGAGCTTGGGTGCCCGGATCAATGACCGTCAGCACTGGTTATTGATCCGTAAGGGAAGGGGAAACGACGCTTTTCCCTTCCCGCGGAGTAAAAAGCCGCTCACGGACTTTTTACGACAAATACTATAGATACTTGCCTATTATCGGTTCAAGAGCTGCGCGTGTCTTTTCGGGTATCTGATCGTGGGCTGTAACTATCGCGAATTTGAGGGTCTCATGGCATGTACACGGTTCCCTGGTACCCATCTGCCCAACCGCACGGGCTACAACTTTTCTGGCTGCTTCCACATTATGGCGCATGATCTGAAGGATCGCCTCAACCGATACATCCTCTTCGGTTTCATGCCAGCAGTCGTAATCTGTCGCCAGCGCAACGGTGGAGTAGCAGATCTCGGCTTCCCGAGCCAGTTTGGCCTCCGGGATATTTGTCATACCTATGACGTCAACGCCCCAGGATCGATACAGGTTTGATTCAGCCCTTGTGGAGAACTGGGGACCTTCCATACAGATATATGTTCCTCCCCGGTGGACGGTTACGCCCTCTGCCTGAACAGATTCAGCAAGCAGATCGGCCAGGGAGAGGCAGACGGGATCCGCAAAAGGAATGTGAGCCACTATTCCATCTCCGAAGAAAGTCGAGGATCTTCCTCTGGTCCGATCAATGAACTGATGGGGTACCACGAGGTCGCCTGGTTTGATCTCCTCTTTCATGCTCCCCACCGCGGAAAGCCCGATTATAGTATCTACACCCAGTAGCTTGAGGGCATACACGTTTGCTCTGTAATTGATCTCCGACGGCAGAATCCTGTGGCCCTTGCCGTGGCGCGGCAGGAATGCGAGACCGACACCCTTGAGAGTGCCGGTTATTATCTCGTCGGATGGATCGCCGAAGGGTGTTTTGACCTCATTAGATTCGATGTCTTTAAGACCATCCATCTCGTACAGCCCACTTCCTCCCATGATCCCAATTCTTCTCTTCATGCCCTCTTACACTCCTTTCGATTCGTATGGGTCGTAAAAAGTCTGTTAGTGGCTTTTTACTCCTCGGGAAGCGAAAATCGCGGTTTCCGCTTCCCTCACGGATAAATGACTCAAAGTTTATGTCATTGATCCGGGCGCCCACACTCGGGCGCGAAGATATTATCGTGTGACATTCTATGTCTGGCATCGTAACAGCTTCACGTTTCAGTTTACATAACTTTCTACGGTGACCCAAGAACCAAGGTCGGCCACGCCTATGCGTGGAGTTCCAGGTATTTTGATCCAAGGTCCAAGACCCAATGTCCAAGATCTATATCAAACAATTTATTAATAGCTCTATATTAGGTTACTATGTCATCATGATCTTGGATCTTGGACCTTGGTTTTTGGACGGTAACAAAGATCTTGGGCCTTGGATATTGAACTGATTTAAGCCGGAGGAAAAAATGCAGCAGGTTTCTTTCGAGGGATGTTTTGTCTGCGGTCCGGACAACAAATGCGGCTTGAGGGCCAGCTTCATTACCACAAACGATGGAAAGGTTGAGGGAACCTTTACGCCCGACAAACTTCACAGCGGATACGAAAACATGATCCACGGCGGCATTATTATGTCTTTCCTTGACGAAACCCTGGGCCGCCTTGCCTTTGTGAAGGATCGCCTTTTCCTTACCCATACACTTGAAGTAACCTTCAGAAGGGCCGCCATCCCTGGGGTCGAGCTGACCGCCGTAGGAGAACTCAAGCAATGGTCATCCAGGCAGTTCCGGACCGAAGGGGTGGTCACGGATCCTGACGGAGATGTAATTGCAACCGCCAAGGGCCGGTTCCTGATCATGAGTGAGACTATGGAGAAGAATCTACTACCAGACGGGAGGAAGGTAGTAGAAACCTAGTTCCAAGTTCCATGTTCCAAGTTTTGTTACATCTAAAAACATATTTTTTAAAACATATCCTTGGAACATGGAACCCGCTATAAATACTCTTTAATACCATCAGCGAACTTCACAAACCTGAATCCCAGAAGCTCCATACCGGATGTGTCCTTGACGATATTATCCTCACTGAGCATTATCAGCTGATCAGTGGATATTGGAGCGGGAATCTTCAGTGTATCTGTCAACTTAACGAATGGACGAATCAACGAAACAGGTATATTGATATATTTCCTTTGTATATTGATAGTTTGTGCAATTATCTTGATAATTACCATGAAGGTCAGGATGTCCGGACCTCCCAGCTCTATTACCTTTCCAATTGCCCGTTCCTCCCCCAGTGCATCCCCATAGGCCCTTGCAACATCTTTTACCGAAACCGGCTGCATGAGATTCATACCGTCGCCTAGTACTGGAAATACTGGGGCTATTTTCATTGCTTTCGCCAGCATATTCACAAATTCGTCTCGGGGTCCGAAGATTATTGAAGGCCTGAATATAGTCCAGGAAAGTTCAGATTTCCTGACGGCCTCCTCTCCCTTCCATTTAGTCTTGTGGTAGGTACTGACAGCCTCAGCTCTTGTCCCAAGAGCGCTCATGTGAAGGACACGCTCTACACTGTTCCTGCCGGCTGCCTCAAGAACATTCACAGTAGCTCTGTGATGTGTCGCTTCAAAGGTATTTTTACCCCTTTCCCTGATTATTCCCACAAGGTGTATGAGCGCGTCCTTCCCCTCCATAAGTTCATCAAGCCCCTCCCCGGTGATAACATTGCCTTTGACGTAGGTCGCATTTTTATTGTCCTTATTTTCTTGTCCACTTTGGACGCCTGCCACGCCAGAGGCGTGGTTGGACGTCCTTCGACTTAGCTCAGGACCGTGAGCCTGCCGAACGGTTGGACCTTGGACGCTGTCGAGAGGCTTTGCTGATGCAAAACCTCTCGACAGCACACTAACCCCATGCCCCCGTGATAAAAGCTCCTCCACAAGAACCGATCCCACAAAACCTGTTCCTCCGGTAACTGCTACTTTCATTTATCATTCCTATTGGGTCGCAAAAAGTCCATGAGCGGCTTTTTGCTCCTCGGGAAGGGAAAAGCGTCGTTTTCCCTTCCCTCACGAATCCATAACTATATATTAAGGTTATGGA